>SDBS01000078.1_pt1 | contig 71722 bp, 103 predicted proteins | sample 2277091 | NCBI WGS metagenome assembly SDBS01 (sample SAMN10404972, study PRJNA504765) | marine sediment metagenome | isolation source: marine sediment core GS10_PC15, 163 cmbsf | place: Arctic Ocean: Southern Knipovich Ridge | collected 2010
GATAGGTACTCTACCCCTTTTCTACCTCGTTTCTGCCCTCTTAACCCCGTGTCAGACCGCATTAAGGGGCCTGGGATGCAGGTTGAGAACGTGATATGTGATCACTTCAGGACGGGTTCAGGGTCGTTCCGGAGCGGGTGCAGGGATGATTCAGGCACGACTTGGAGATCACAAACGTGGCGATGAGGGGCTTTGTACGCAAGGCGCCGCTTCGTCCCAGGATGATTCAGGATGGATTTCGCAACCGTTCCGCCCTGAATCATCACCGAACGATTAACTGTCCCGAAACTGCCAAGTCTTGCGCGTAGTGCGGGTTATGACTGATCGGGAAACCGGTTTTCTGACATCCACTAATCTGGGTGGTTAGTGGCGATTTGACCAGGATTTGACCGTATCGCGGCATGTTGCGGCATGTTGCTAAGATATGCCCACTTGTGCGGATTTATGCGGACCGATCGCGTGGTGGGCGGGGAGGTTTGACAGACTGTTTGACAGACTCCGACGCGGGTTGAGCACCGAGAAAACACGAGGAAAGGGGGATTCCGGAATTCGGAACGTGAGGGTTTGACAGCCGGGGTTTGACAGACTGTTTGACAGACTCCGACTCCGTAGCCACTTCGAAACCGCTAAGTTTCGGGTGTGGTACGGGTTACGGGTGGGATTCGGGTGGATTCCGGACACGTTACGAACAGGATCGCAACTGGATGAGGGAATGGTTGGAAATGGCTGAAGATGGCTGGCCATGTCATTGGCTGCATTTTGCCACGCTCTTGCAAGGGATTGTGGTATGGATGCTGGCGCATGAAGAAACCCAGGCATCAGTTTTGTGGCCGATCACCTGGGTTGCAAGTGTAATTGGGGATATGGGGGCGTCGTCCAAGTAGGCAGGACACCCGACTTTAAATCGGGGAATTCGGGTTCGAGGCCCGGCGCCTCCACGTTTCCAATTCTTATGAAGCCCGGCCGTGGTCCGGCAGGCTTCTTGTGCGCATTATACACACCGGGCGTCCGGCGTCAATGCCTGTCCTCGCAGTAAGCGGAGCGTTTGAATCTCTCGGTCCGGATGCACTGCCGCCGGTTCACAAGACTGACCAATGCCCACAGCAAGAGCGCCCGGCACCACGAAGCGATGGTTGCGTTGTTCGTGGCTTGGTACAATTGGTGCCGGCCGAACATGGCGCTGGGCCGCAAAGTGTCCCCCGCGATGGCCGCCGGGCTCACAGATAAAGTGTGGACGATCGAAACGCTTTTGAGGGAAGCGGCTTAGGGCGAACGTGTGTTTTTAGCGGGACAGTGCTCAGCGACTACCGACTTAGTGGCGTTCCGGGGCGGGGCTGGGCTTGTCACTATCATCCCGCTTCTGAGCCGGTTGCGGCCCATCGCCAGAAGAGGAGGTAGGGCAGGTTTGCGATTGCGCAATTCCCCGTTGCTGGTAGGGCCCAGGGGATGTAACATCACGCGGATATGCGTTGTAAGGTGTTGCGTAGTTAGGCTTCGTGGACATTATAGGGCTCCCGTAGGGATGCATCTTTTCCCAGCCTCGAAACGTGACAAGGGAATTGTATTGTAGGTTTAGGTCTGGCATCCTGCAAGCGAGAAGTTTCCCTTTTTTGACGCCACGATACGCCAATCTGCTCGATTCCATAATAGCATCCACAGTCATAAAGTCCACCGGCCAATCGTACCTCAATCTGGGAGGTTCGACAGAGGTTCGACCCAATCCCCGATCGGCGCGCAACCAAAAGAAGGTGCTCAGCGGCAATAAGTTGGGCCCAGCCATCTAGTAGGGCGGATGGCTGGGCCCCGAGGCTTGTGCCCTACGTGCTTCCATCGTGGTTTGGGTTTGGTAGCTCCACCACGGTGAATAACACGGAAGGAGGTGTCCTGATGGATCAGGAGAGGACGTTGTTACGTCCAATCCGTCTCCAGCGGGACGGGTCCGGCTAAGTGCCGGGCAACAAATCCGGCTGACCACCAGCCGGTGAGGGCTCCTAGGGGCCCTCTGTAAACGCTACTCGCCTGCGGGCCCGAAAGCTCGCAAACACCTTTGGCAGGGTGGCCGAGCGGCAAGGCAGCCGACTTATAATCGGACGTCCGGGCAGCCTCTCACAGCTTCACCCCGGCGCGGGTTCGACCCCCGCCCCTGCCGTTTCATATTGTAGACCATCGGTTCCAAGGCGGCAATACTTCACTTGCCTCGTTTTAGGACACCACCGAACTTCCTTCTGGTGGCCTTAGTCTTCCTTGAACATTGTCTTGATGACGTTATGGATGCCTTTCATTGCCTGTTCCTTGCGGCGAGCTTCGGTTAGGATCCATCCGTGATCCCGGAGCATTGGCCAGAATTCACCCTGGGGGACTTCGTTGGTGGTGAAGATGAGGCAGCCGTAGAGGGTGAGTGATGACTGGAAGCCTATGTTGGGTTGCGACGATGACTGCAAGTTGTCCGGTACGTCCTTGGGGTTGGCGTAGAGTGCGTTTAGCGGGGGATTGTGATTGCGGATGAAGCGGATGATGGGAGGATCCTGGTCGCCTGCGGGGACGGTGGGAGGAGATGAAGGTGGTGATTGAGGTGGTGGGGACGGTTGGTTCTTGGTCATGAGTTTTTCTTTCATGGTCATTTTCTGGGTACATGCCGAGGCGGCCAGTGCTGGGAGGGTCAGCATGTCGGCGCTGAAAATGTCGTAGCTCTGGAAATCTTCGATGGCTTTGCAAAGGCTGCGGGTTTTTTCGACGATGGTTGGAGCGTCAAACTCATGGGACTTTGGCGACGTGCTGCACGTAGTCTTGAGCGTTCCGCAACGCGGGCACCAGAAGAAAGATGGGTTGTCATGGTTGCCGAGTTTTTGAACGGTGTGGTCGCAGGTTTCGCAGGCCATGGTTTATTCCTTGTGTTGTGGCCCGAGGCCGTGATGATATCCACTACGCGGTTTTCTTGGGTCATGGGTTGTTCCTTTAGTCCATCAACGATCCTAGTTCCCACGGAGGATACCCGTAGTGCATCTCGATCTCGATGTCATTCCACAACCGGTCATTGGACGGGTTGAAATCACTAAGTGCGAAGAGGCGTTTCATCAGGGGCGAAACGTGCCGGGCCCAGATTTCCTTTACCTCATCTTGCAGTACGGTTTCCGCGTGCATTGTGCTGCCTAGCTGCACGCTGACGATTGTCGCATTCTTGTTGGGATCGAACGAACTGTTCATATCCCGATACCTCCCCAGCACGTTCATCTTGTCCGCCTGACCGTCCATCGTCATGCCGTCGAAACTGGAGCCGCCGCCCAAGGCGGAGACGTCTTGTCTTCCCTGGTCGGTGAAGGTGAGGTTGAGTTGCAGGCAGAGCCAGCGGCGGTAGTTGGTTGATTTTGTCCAGGCGTTGAAATTGATGAAGAGGGTGTTCCTAAAGACCAACGAACAGTTCAGGCCGTTCTTTGTGAGCAGTTTTTCCGCGCATTCCGCATGGTCCACCCAGCACTCCACGGCCGCCTTGGACATCCTCCCGAGTTGGCAGTTTTGCTTGAATGCCAGGCGGCTGGCGAAGAGGTTCAGCGGGTCGCGGAGCACGAGGATCGTGGTGACGTCGGGGTCCAGGCCGATGGGATAATGTTCAGCAGCCTGGCTGAGTAGTTTTAGCCCTTCGGCGATGGGCCGGTCTTCGGCGTTGTAGAGGGTGTGAGTGGGGTTTTCGATGAGGTCCTGGGGCTTGTTCTTCCATGCGTTGTCTTGGGTGAACTGGTTGGTGAGGTCGTTGAAGACTTGTACGCGGGGTGCCGTAGGCTCTTTGGGCAGTTGCCGCAGGACCCAGTTCATGATAGCGTGATGGCCGGATCGCTGCATGCCGAAGAAGCGGTATTCTTTGGGGTGGGTGGGGTGCAGGTTGTTTTCAGTCATAATCGTCATGGATTTCGCGACGTAGTATTTCGGTGAGGGTAGTGAGCACGTCGTGGTGAGTAGTGCTTGCGCTACGTGTAATGGTGATTTCTATCGCCATAAGCATCTTGGCCATTGTCTGTCCCGTGATTGGCTCATCCTCGTGCCGACGGAAGTATACCTTCCAACACTTTAGGCAGTCGTCACGCTTCGGCTTCGTGGCTCCCTGGTATGATGTGTGGATGCTGCAACGTGGCCTGGCTTGCTCGACCATGTCTTTATGAACCTCCTCGGGCGACGGCCCTTTGACAATTCTCTCACCTGGGGACACTTTCACGGTATTGCCGTATTTGTCTGTGTACTCGTACACGAATGTCTCCTCGTCATTACAGGTCGGGTCGAGGTATCTCCGGCCGGTTGTTGGGTCAATTCGCCAAACGGTTTCCACTAGCCATCTTCTTTTTCTACTTTCTCCGAGTCTAGGCACTGTCGGATTGAGAGTTTCAGTTTGTTAACCCAGAACGCGGCCGTTAGGGGCCAAGCTAAGGTCTTTTGGATTTCCAGCAAGCCAGTAATTGCGTCCTTTAGTTGTGTCTCATACTTCTCTATTTCTGATTCCAGTCTTTGGTCTCTATTGCTCCTGCGCCCGATCTACCTGGTGCTCACGAATGATGTCATGAGCGATGTTGCGTGCGAGGGCGGACAGATCAATGAAGTCGTAATCAGGGTCTGGTTGCGTGTGTCGTGAACAAAAAACGATGTCGTGGTCTCCTTTTTTTGGGCTGTTCCAAGCTACGATAGCCGGGCACTTATCGATAGTGCTTTGGATATCCCGGGACAGTTGGTCGGAGTCCATCTCGTCGTAGTTTTCGTGAGGCCACGCTTCGCTGAATTGTGTGATCGCGTGGGCGAGCCCAATGGGCACAAGATGTGGACTCTGCCTCACGGCCCACTTTGCTAATGCGCCCAAGACGTCTGCGCGGGAAACGCACAACCTATCCACTGTCCAGAAGGCGGGCATGCTTGGTATTGTCAGGTTAGTCATTTGGCTTTTCCTTATCCTTTGCTTCTCTTACCAGTTTGCGGAGCATGCTACGCAGTTCGTCGTTTTCTCTGCTGAACTGCCTTATGAGCCGGGTTTTATCGTTATCGTCTGTGGCGAGGTTTTGCAGTCGCGCCAACCACCGTTCGGTCGGGGTCATTTCCTCTGGTGGTTTCGGGCGGGCTTGACGAAGTCGGCAGCCTGTCACGATCCAGGGCGAAAGCTTCTCAAGCAGTACGCCAATTTCTGCCAGCCCATCCGCCAATTCCTCGGTGATTTTGGGAGTTTTGCGAGCGAGGATCTTGATATCGTGTTGTGCTTCTCTGTGTTCATCAAAACTCACGGAACACGCATCCAACCTGCGTTCGTGTTCTTTGTCGCTTGCGGTGAGTTTTGCGGTAAGTTTTGCGTTGAGTTGGGCGATTCTCGTTTTCAAGTTGTCGCAGTTTTTGCAGTCATTCATTTGGGGCTCCTTGGCGAGGAACTGAGATCATGGTTCCAACGGTTGCGGGCTGTTTCTTACTCACCTTCCTCCTCCTCTCCATTCAACTGTCGCTGGAACCGGGCGAACGCTTGCAAGCTGGTTACCGGTCGACCGCCGAGCCAGGCCCAGTCAAGTGTGACCCGCTGGCCGAACTTGGGTCCTCGCTTGATCTCCAGCCCCTTGTTCCGCCAGTCGCGGAGCATGTCCGTGGTGACCCTGCCCGGCAGATGCTGCGGCTCTGAGCAGTAGATGAGTGTCTCGTTGAAAATTATGTCGGGAGTTATCACGAGGGCCCCTCCGCGTCCTTGACCGGACGCTCTGCATCGCCATGAATTGCCGGCAGCTGCCCTCCCCATCGGAGGAGGTGATAAAAGCTTGTATTTGTAACTAAATACACCTTTTTACTGGTAAACCCTGGGTGCCAGTACGGAAAATCCCCTCGAAAGGGTGTATTGCATAGGTAGACGCACGAGTTTCAGAACTTTCTTCGTGCAGTATCCCTACCCCCTCGTTTGAGGATGTGCAATGCCGACCGAGAACCCTGCCGGTACTCCCGATCCCACCGGTGGCAGTCAGCAAGTGGCCACAGCAGCCGCCGCCGACCCGTCTGCGACTCCACCCCAAGACCCCGTCGATTCAACGCCAGCGGAGCCAGAGGTCGCCGCACCTTCGTCCTCTACTCCCTCCCCTCCTCCGGCGGCCGATCCGCCTGGACCTGCGGACGCTCCGCCGGAGGAGTCAATTCTTTCGTTGCTCTCGCAACGGGGATACGACGCCAGCCAGTTCACCGACGACGCCGCGGCTATGGATGCACTTCTGAATGTGGTCGAGGAGCATCACAAGGCCGGACCGATGCTCGAACTGGCCCAGCGGTACGCCCCGCACGCCGAAAGTCTGGATGCTTACCTGGCCGAACGCGAAGCGGTCGCCGCCTCGCAGTCGCCTCCGCCTCCTTCGCCCTCGTCTCCACCCGTCGCCGAAACGCCCGCGACCCCACCCCCGGAAGAGTTGCAGTGGAGTCCGCCGGAGTTCAGCGACGCCTGGTTGGCTGGGCTACAGCAGACGGAGGGTGGATTCTATCGGGCCCCGGCGGATCGGCCTGAGCTGATCGGTCGCGCCAAGCAGGCCAACGAATACTACGAGTGGCAGCAGCGGGCCAGTCGCGACATCGTCACCAACTTCCCCAAGATGGTCCAGCAAGTGATGGCTCCGCAGATGCAGGGCCGCCAGGACAGCGTTCAAAAGCAGATCGACGATGCGGTTGCCGCGGCAATCACCCGCTACGAGCAGCAGCAGACGCAACAGCAGTATATCGACGAGATTCGCCCCCAGTTGGTTCAACAAGACGACCAGGGGAACGCCCTGCTGAACCCGGTCAACGGGCAGGTGCAGTTGACGCCCCGAGGCGAGTCCTTCCTTCGCCATGCCGAGCAGGCCCGACAGTATGGAATCACCAGCCAGGACGACATTCGCAGCTTCATTGACGGACAGCTTCTGGTAGATGAAGCGAAGGGGCTGTTTGCTTCGCCGACCGGGTCGCCGGCGGCACCAGCAGCGACTGGCAATGATCCTACTGCCGCAGCTACCACAGCGGGCGAGGCCGCCACATTGGCTGCCGCTGCCGGAAATGGCCAGCGACCTTCGTCCCGTAAGATCGGCCGCGCCAAGCAAGGCAAATTCGTTCGCAACGCCATCCGCGGCCAGCAGCAGACCAACCGCGGCGGCACGATCCCCACGGCCACCGACCCCGACGACGCCATGCAAAACCCCCGTACGAGCCTGCACGAACTAATGCAACAGGCATCCCAGGATGCGGGAATCCTTCCATCAACTGGCTAGTTAGAACAAGGGGTTATACACATGGCTGACGAATGGGTAGGGGTAGTTACAGCGGTGGCCCCCAGGTATCTTCGGGGAGCGGAAGACCTTTGTATTCGCAAGCGATTGACGCTTTCGATGATCGAGGCCCGCGGGAACATCCTCACCAACTACTTGGGGTCGCACGAGACAAAGTTCGACGTCGACTACAAGGAGCCGCCGGTGGAATCGACTGCCGACGGGGCGGCTGTTACCTACGAACGCCGCGATTACCTGAAGCAAGGATCGATCGACTGGCGGGGTTATCGGGCCACCGACCTGATGACGCTGAAAGAGCAGGAGATGTCCCAGGGCGACACCGTAATGGTGAATCGCTACGAGCGGATCTTTCCCAAGCTCTCGCAAGCGATGCGGAATCAGATCGGGCTTGAGTACTACAAGGACGGCAACGCCAGTGGCAACGAAAATAGGTTTTCAGGAGTGGAAACCTTCATGGGGCAGGGGACGGCCGTTGTAGCCGACCTCATCGGCCAGCCGGACGACACGTACTTCGGACTGGACACCGACGTAAACCAGTCCGGCCGTTGGTCGAGTGACTTGGGCACTTATCCCAACGCCGCCATCGCAACCGATTGGCCCGAAGGAGAAGGGTCGACGGATTACGACTTCTGGGCACCCAAGCTGATCAACTGGAGCAGTACCAACTGGGGTACAAGTACCAACGGCTGGGAAGACAACTGCGAGCGGGTCCTCCGCCGCACAGCTCAGTGGATGAGTCTCACGACGGGTACCGACGGCAGTTCGTTGATGTGCATGTTGTCCGGTGCCATGCACACCGGTTTCAAGAACAAGATGTCGCCGAAACTCGGCATTTGGGTGCCCCACAAAGAGGCCGCCGACTTGGGATTCCCAGACACGCTCAACTTCGAGGGCATGGGGTTGCGGATGGAGTTCGGCATACCGGCGAACACGGGTTATGCCCTGAACATGGACCAGGTCGAGTTGTGCATCCTCAGCCCGAACCTCTTCAACTCGAAGGGGCCGGACTATGATCCCAACTCTTTCGCTTACAAGTTCGCCATGTATACGTTTGGGAACTTCAAGTTCATCCCCAAGCACGTCGCCAAACTTTTCAACTACGCGGCCGCCTAACGCGAAGGTGAGGCCGGTTGCCGAACTTCAGGTTAAATCAAAAAGTAGTGAGGAGATAAAACAATGCCCGACACGGGAGCCAACATAATTGAACGTGGGACTACTTTCTATGGTTCCGTCAATGCGGTTCCGAGTACCTACGTCCAGAGTACGGGGTTAGAGGGACGTCAGCACGTTTCTCCGGACATGGACCCGTCCAACGCTCAGGTGCGACGTAGCCAGAACGACGTGCGTTCGATCATCGTCCGCAACGTTAGCCCGTTCACGATCTACGCCGGACAGACTGTGCTTTGGGCTACCGGCTATCGCGGCAAGCGTGTGGCTGGGAAGTGCTTTGCGGACTACGAGGAAGTGGCCGGTGTGGTGGACGACCAGCTTGGCAGCAGCGGCTGTCGAGAAGGAGACCTGTTCAACCTGATCGTCCAGGGCCCTTGCAGCGTGCTCCTGAGCCGCACGGCGGCCGAGGCGGTGATCGGTGCAGGCGACCTGGTCTACGCCGTGTCCGCTGCGACCAGCGGTGCCACGACTGCCGGACGGTTCACCGACTGGATTGGGACGTTCACGTTGACGGAGACCACCGACGGTACGGCGGCCAGTATCGTGATGAATCGCTTGGGGCGGGCCATTTCGGCGGCCACCACGGCGGACACCGGTGCCTTGCGGCTTGTGGACCTGAACATACAGACCTGACCCGCCAAACAGGGTCGAGGCCGCAGTACATCTCCAGGTTGGTTGTTTCACGACTTCCCGCCTGGGCCGGCGCTGCGGCACGGGGGCCGCCTGGGAGGTGCCTCAGGGCTCCCCAGGCGGTTTTTTTACGAACTGCAGTACACGAGGAACTTTCAAGGAAACCCCAAAGGCCCCCAAAGGAAACCCAGAGGAAACCCAGATGACCCCCCAAAAACTCGACTTGTTGATCGTGACGTTTTCCTACGGTGGTAACGGAGGCATCGCCTCTTCGTCTCCCGAGGTGGGCGACTGGCTGTTGCAGATCGTCCCCGAGATGACGGCCGACGAACGGCTGGGCCGAATCAAGAAGGTCGATCTCTGCGATACGCCGATCACGATGACCCGCAATAAGTCCGTGGAGTTGGCTCGACAAGCCGGCTTCGACATCATCCTGATGATCGATTCCGACATGGCCCCGGATCTCTACACGCAGAAGTACCAGGATCCCGAGGCCAAGCCTTTCTGGAAGACGTCGTTCGAGTTTCTCTACAAGCACTATGCCCGTGGCCCGGTAATGGTGGCGGCTCCCTACTGCGGACCTCCCCCGATTGAGAACTGCTACGCCTTCCGCTGGGCCAACAAGCAGTCGGAGCATCCCGACGACTGTGACATGCAACTCGTACAGTACAGCCGCGAAGAGGCGGTGGATTTGATCGGGATCCAGGAGGCCGCCGCGGTCCCTACGGGAATCTCGCTCTGGGACGTACGGCTGTTCGAGCTGACGGAACCCAAAGATTCCGGTGATCGACCGTGGTTCTTCTACGAATACACCACGATCCTCAAGACGGAAAAGGCGTCGACCGAGGACGTCACCGCCAGCCGAGAGGTCTCCTTGGCCGGTATCGAAGTGCTGGGATACAACCCGGTGTTCGTCAACTGGGACGCTTGGGCGGGGCACGTCAAGCAGAAGGTCGTCGGCAAGCCGATGCTACTGGCCGCGGACGCCGTGAGCAAGAACCTCTGCCGGGCGGCCAGAACGCGGTTGCCGGCTAACGAAAAGCGTACCGTGATGCGGAGCGACATCGCGGAGGAGATCGACTGGTCGAAGGCAACCAGATTGGAGGCTGCGGTTCGTTTGCCTGAGGCCAATGTGCCGACTCGACCTGGCGGCAACGGCGAGAAGTCCGGTCCTTGGAAGAAGTACACCAGAATCATTAACGGCCGTGAGGTGACGTCGCTGGGTTTTCAGACGTCGGATGCTGACTTGGCTTGCTTGTCGGCTTGGGTGAAGAGCCTCTTGCCGGCTCCCAACAACTATCTCAAAGTTGCCGAAATAGGTAGTTGGGTTGGAGAAAGCGCCCTGGCGATCATCTTTGGAATGCAGGGGCGGTCGGGAGTGGTGTACTGCATTGACACTTGGCAGGGTTCACCGGGCTCGTCAGATGCAACCGGTGGGATAGCCGAGCAGTTTGGCGGGCCGGAGGCGCTACGGGAACAGTTTAACAAGAATGTCGAACCCTATCTTGTTGGTTCAGTTGCCCATGCTCAATCGCGTGATAGGCTCACAATTAACCCCATGCAAATGACCAGTCAGGAAGCGGCCAAGCAGTTCACTGGCCACCCTTACCATCCTCAACTCGACATGGTCTTCATCGACGGGGACCACCGCTACAGCGAATGCCTGGCCGACATCAAGCGTTGGATCACCAAAATCCGCCCCGGGGGCGTGATCTGTGGGCACGATTACCATGATTCGGGTTTTCCCGGTGTGGAAGAGGCAGTCAAGGCATTTTTCCGTCCGGAGGAGATTATCCACCCCGAGGGGACTCACCTGTGGGTTGTGAAAATCCCCGAACCGGCCGTGGTGGGAGTGGACGGTGTACAGGTGGGTGTCCAGATGGACGAGGCAACGGAACCTCAGGGGGAGGAAGTCTCATGAGTCACAGGGGCCTTGGGAGCAGAGTCACGAAACTTCACGACGGCATATCGGATCCCTTTCCGGAATTCCCCGATGCTTACGAAGCTGAACTCAAGCGGACGTGCCCTTGCTGTGGTGAGTATCTGGAGAGGACCAAGTTCAGCAAGACGGACGCCGGTCGCCTGCATGAAAACTGCGACCTTTGCCGGGGGAGCACCGAGCCAATTCGTGCAGAGCGGAAAAAGAAGCAAACGCGGATGCGGGCCGTGGGGAAGCTGGTTGCCGAGGCGGCCAAGAACAGGATTCACATCCCCACGATCGTCGTGCTCTGCCAGCAGATGTACAAGTTGCATGACGGCGTGGAGAACTTCTGCCTGGCGTGGAAAGAGGATGCTTACCACACCCCCGAGGGCAGTAAGCGGCGAATGGACTACTACGAGGCGATTATCCGCCTGACCGGCGAGGCGAACAAGCTACAGCGGAAGGACATGGACTGGGACACGGTCAGCGAGAAAGAACTGGAGACGGCGATCGAGCAGTATCTTGATCTCCGCATTTATCACGGCGAAGAGGAAGAGGATGGCAACCAGCCCGACGTACGTACCGCCTGAATCGCTCGAACCGTTGGTCAGTGACGATCAGCAGTTCTGCGCCGCCACCGTGGCACTCAAGCGACGGCGGACGGAGGCGTTGCGGCTTTACCGACCGTTGCCGCACGCAATGCCGTTCCACCTTAGTGGGGCATCTGAGAGACTGCTGCGTGGCGGAAATCAAGCCAGCAAAACTATGGCTGCTGCTGCTGAGTTCGCCTCCGCCGCTACGGGGATCGCCTTGACTGGCCCGAATGAGGAGCCGATTCCTTTCCGTTATCCGCGGAACAGACCGCTGTTGCTGTGGGTCACCGGCTACGACCAGAAGCACATCGGTGGGACGATCTTCTCGAAGCTCTTCCGTCCTGGGGCGTTTGACGTGATCACCGATCTCGAAACTGGTTTGCCTCGGACCTGGAAGCCGTGGCTGGCGGAGGACAGGGATCGTGAAGGGGAAGCCAAGCCGGCCGACCCGCTGATCCCCGAACGGTTGATCAAGGAATGGGCTTGGGAAAACAAGGCCGAGCGGGTGTTCTCGGTCTGCCGGTTGCAGAACGGTACTGAGATCCGTGCCTTCACCTCTGGTGGCCCCTGTCCGCAAGGCCAGCACGTCGACGTAATCTGGATCGACGAGGATATCCAGATTCCCAGCCACGTCTCGGAATGGCGGATGCGACAAGGCCGTTGCCGTGGCCGCTTCTGGTGGAGTGTCTGGCCCCATTCGGCCAACAACGCACTGATCAAGATGGTGGCCCGTGCTGAGGAACAGCAGGATCGTGAGAAGCCTGACATTGAAGAGATCGTGCTGCAGTACAGTCAGAACCCCTACATCCCTGAGGACGAGAAGCGACGAATCCTCGAAGGCTATACGCCGGAAGAGCGACGGAGCCGCGATCGAGGGGAGTTCCTTACCGACACGTTCCTGGTCTTCCCCGAGTTCGGTCCGGACCTGCACTGCTTGCCATCTCGGATCGAGCCCGATCGGTTGGAGAAGTTCCTGGCCGAGCAACACTGGCAGATCCCCACGACATGGACGAACTACCTGGTCCTGGACCCTGGACACAGGCAGCCGGCGGTTCTCTTCGCTTCCGTTCCGCCACCAGAGCAGTTTGGCAGGCATGTGGTTGTATGGGACGAGATATACACGCCCCGGGTTGGCGAAAACGAAACGGCCAAGGAGGTGAAGCTCCGTGTGCGGGGGCGATATTTCGAGGCGTTCCTGATCGATGGTAAGGCTGGCCGCCAGACCAGCATGGGGCTGACCGTCGGGCAGACGGTGGAGCATCTCTACACCGAGGCTTTTCGCCGTCATGGGATTCGCAGCCGGACTACCGGCAGTGGCTTTATCCGCGGTTCGACCGACGTCCCTGCCCGCAATATGATCGTGCGGAAGTGGATGGAGCGGCAAGAAGGTGGCGGGCCGATTCTGCGGTTGATCGGCGACCGGACCGCGGCCATGCAACTCGAATTCGGCTTGTACAAAAAACGAATCACTCGTCGTGACATCACGGACAAGGTTGTAGATCGGGACGACCACCTGATGGGCTGCATTGGCTACCTGGCTGCCTACGATCCGCAATACGTTCAGCCGCCGGAGGGAATGGACTCCTATGACCCCGTGATTGCTGCCTGGCGGAAGATGGAGCAAAGCAGTCAGCCCAAGGAAGGCTACGCATGGATGGGCCCCGGCCCCAATCCGGAGACCAAATCACTTGTTACTGCCTGACCCCGTAATCCTGTAGGGAGACCCGTTATGACTGCAGACTACAAACACAAGACGCTCGGTATCGGGCGTACCTGCTGCTACTATCACGCCGGCAACCTGAATCGTAAGCCGTATGCCGCCCTGGTGACCGACTCCGACAGCGAGGGAATTCTCGACCTGACCATCTTCGGCCCCAACGCCCGCAACTTGCGAACGGAGTCGGGGGTGCGGCACAAGGATGATCCGTACCTGGAGGCACGTCCGGTCCATCGGACTGAGAATGGGGTGTGGGATTACTTGGAAGAGCAGGTCAGTGTTCCCAGTGTTCCCGATTCGGTTAAGTGTAGGGATGCGAGGGCCAGGCCTCCCGCCGGCAATGAGCAAGACGCCAAGATGAACCAGATGGGGTCCGACGAGCTATTGCTGCACTTGTACGGCAAGCACGGAGACAACGAGAGCAAGCGGATCGCCAAGGAGATGACCGGGCGTACGGGTGAAGCTTGGAACTACCAGCGGGTGAACGTCCGCCTGCGTGGTCTGCTGAAGCGAGAGAAAATGGCAGCGGAAGCAGAGCCGGAAGCAGAACCGGAACCGGAAACTGAAACGAAAACCAAAGCAGTTGGTACGCAGGGGTAAGCAGTGCCGGATCGACCAGATAAAGAATACGAAATCCTCAAGCCGGTTGTTACCGGTTGGCTGAGCAAGATCCAGCTTGGGATCAAGGCCAAGGCCTCCTGGCAGGACGTCGCCGACCAGTGCATGCAGTTCTACAGCGGCGTGGCCTTTTGGGAGGATAAGATTCGCCGTCGCTACGTGGGTGGGAAGATCAAGCCCAAGTTTCACTTCGTGATCGCCAAGGCGTTCGAGTTGGTGGCCATCTTCGGCCCCTTCCTCTATCACCAGAATCCCACCCGGACCTGCAAGCCCTATCGTCGCATGGAGTATACCCCCGAGATGATCGCGGAGTCATTGGGAATCGACTCTGCGGCATTTAAGGAGTTGGCTGAACTGGCCCAGCAAGCGGAGCAGGCGTTCCAGGCAGACCAGCCCCTCTCGCCGGAGATGGAGCAGGCGTACCTGGCCTACCAGCAGATGCAGCGGCAGATCCAGCAGGTGATGCAGCAGGAGACGGGCGAACGCACGAGGTTGGAGGTGGCTGCCAAGCTGGTCGAGCAGTACCTCTCCTACACGCCCCGCGAGCAGCCCAACGGCGGCTTGGAGCAGGCTGCCGAAGATGCCATTACCGAACTGCTTGTGAAGGGTCGCGGCCTGCTCTTTCCTCGCCCCTACACTATGCCCGGTAGCGATCGTGTGCTGACTGGTTGTTTCTGGGAGTCAGCCGACCGGCTAGTAACGGACCCCGACGCCGAGAGTATCCAGTTCGGTGATACGAAGTGGATCGCCCTTCAGCACGATCAGCCAACGTGGGAGGTGGAGCGTCATTTCAACCTTCCCCCTGGCAGCCTGAAAGGCAAGGGGACTATGGAGTCCAGCGAACGGCAGGCCCAGCAGCAAGGCCCGATTGCCAGGCAGAATCCGCATCGTAATCGCCTGGGCGGAAAGACCAACGACCTGATCACCTGGTGGGAAGTCTGGAGTCTCACCGGCGTGGGGACCCGCATGGCCGGTGTCTCAAAGGAACTCAACCAGGGGTTTGATCAGGCAGTTGGTGACGCGGCTTACATCTGCGTGGCCAAGGGGGTTCCCTGGCCCTTGAATGCCCATATTGACGCGGTTCGGGCGGCGGACGACGAGGAAATTCTGGACATGTTCTCCTGGCCGATTCCTTACCACCTCGACCAGCGATGGCCCTGTGCTTTCCTGGAGACTTATCGTGAGCCGGGATCGAGTTGGCCGATCGCCCCCATGAAACCGGGCTTGGGTGAACTGGTCTTCCTGAACGTGGCCATGAGCATCTTGGCTGGCCGGATGTGGCACAACTCGAAACTGATCACAGCCGTCAAGGAATCGGCCAAGAAGTACGTTGAAGATGCCCTCAATAGTGGCGATGAGTTGGTAGTCATCGGGATCAAGGAAGTCCACGATGACATCAACAAGATGATCTCCGAGTTTCAGCACCGTGATATCTCCTTCGACGTCTACAAAATCATCGACCAGGTGTTCACGCTCTTCGATCGTCGCGTGGGATTGTCGGAAGTCCTGTACGGTGCCAACGTGGGTGGCGTGGCGTCCAGGACGGCGACCGACGCCAAGGGCAAGGAGCAAAAGGCGTCTATTCGCCCGCGGTACATGAGGAAGAAGGTTGACTCCTGGATGGGTGAGTTGGCCAGGATGGAAAAGTTGTGTGCCTACTGGGCGGGTGTGTCTGGCGAATCCGTGCGGCCCTTGATGGGCGAGACGGGGGCCCGTCTCTGGGATCGACTGATCGTAGAGGCCGACCCCGAGATGATTCTGCACGAGATGGACGCCACTACGGAATCCGGTAGTACCCGTCGGCCCGACAAGGAACGTGACCAGGACAATATCAACCAGGTCTTCCCCGCCTTGGCCCCGATCTTGGACAACCACGCCGACCTAACAACGGACACGCAACCCCTGAACGAACTGATCCAAGCCTTCGGAGACTCGCTCTCGTTCGATATGAGTGACATCAAGATGGGTCCGCGGGTTCCGCCGCCCCCGCCCCCCGGTACTCCCGATCCGGAGCAGCAGGAAATGCAAATGGAGCTGTTCGCCAAGCAGACCGAAATGGTCGCCGACGAGCAGGATCACAAGCAAGAGATGCGACAGGACAGCGAGGAGCACAAGCAGAAGATCCGGCATCGTGAGATCGAGCACAAGCAGGACGTCCAGATGAAGAAGACCCAAAACCGGCTTGCCCGCCTGGGTGCCAACGGAAGGGGATCTCGTGCCACTGTTTGAATACGAATGCACCGACTGCGAACACCGCGAGGAACTCCTCCTCCCCTTTAGCGAGTACACGCCCCAGCGGAAATGCGTGTCCTGCGGCGGTTCGGCCTGTCGCGTGTGGGCGCCGCCCCACCTCGATACGGACACTGTGTTCATGGCCGGGCACGGCACCCTGGCTGATCAACTGGGCGGCGATGACGAGGCTGCCCGGGTGGCCACGGCGGCGAAGAAGCAAGGTTACACCCCCGGGTACAACGATGTCTACTGCCCCACGATGGCCAGCAAGGTGGGTGATCCGGCTGCATTCATTACCCCTGGCGACGGCAAGCAACACATTCGTGACCTCTGTGAGAAGCGTGGCATGTCTTGCTATGGCCGTGTCGAGCACAAGCCCTCCGAACGACCTCCCAAGCCCAAAGTTCGACTCTCGGAGAAGTTCATTCGTCGCCGGACCAAGGAACTGATCAAACAGGATCCTGGTCTGGCGAGCAAACCGAAACAGGAACTGCGAGAGCAGTTGATTGAGACGCACGCTTTTCGCTAATCAGGGAGCAATTCAATGGCGGACCTTTCGCAAAACGCACGTAATTTCCTGGTCAACGCGGTCGGGGACAGAACCACTGCCAACGAGATTATAGCCGTCCTCAATGCGGTGGACTTGCTGAGTTCTACCGAGGCTGGATACCTGGACGGGATTACTCCGGGAACGTCTGCGGCCAGCAAGGTACTCTCGCTGGACGCCAATTCGCAGCTCGATACGATCATGTTCAAGGAAGGCACGACGCACTGTATCGACGCCGCCGATGCGATCACCACCAAGTTCCTCGAAACCGGTACGTACCAGAGTTCGGCGGACGGTGGAATCACCTTGTCGGACACGAACACAAGGCCCGTCAGCTTCCTGTTCGACGATAGTGCCGCTGCTCTGACCGGCAACAACAGGGCCGTCCTGAGTCGAGTCTACCTGGCATTGGGCCAAGGAAGCGGTGGCACGATTGTCTCGATTCAGGGGCAATTGAAGATTGGAGATAACCTGAACTTCGGTGCTGGCCGATTTTGCGGTGTCGATGGCTATATGGAATTCGGGGGCACTACGACGATTGCTTCCGGCTCCTACGTCAGCGCGATGAATGCACGAGTGGACGTAGCGGCAACCGAGACCGTCACGGTTGCCTCGGGAGGTTACCTGTGCGGTATCCACGTTCACACGACCGGCACGGGGACGCTGACGAGTACCGGCAGTAGCTTTGGCATCCTCATCAACGACATTGGGACGGTTGATGACTGGAAAGTTGGAATTGGGATCAGCAATTCCACAACTGGCATCGACATCGGGACCTGCACGACGGCCCTTACTTGTACCGGCACAATTTCTGGCGGCGTTAATTATGGCAGTGCAACCCTGACAACGGATGCGAGTCGGGAAAATTCGTTCAGGAAGTGTGGTACGTATACCACGCAGAAAACCCTGACCGTCTCGACTACCGGCAGGAACGCATATCTCTTCCAGATGAACGTGAAGTGTGGCGCAGACCTCACGGGCAACAACAAGCTCATTGGCCACTATAACAAGTTCGAAACGGGTGTCGCCTGTCCCGGCACGAGATTGAAGGTCAATGAGAACTATTGCGTGGTCGGACACGCCGTCTACGATGCTCACGTTGTGTACGGTGAGTTGTTTTACGCTTCCGGTTACTCGGAAGGCGGAGTCACTAACGAGGGGTTCGGTGGAGCGTTTACAGTGGACACCGACGGTGGCTCGACGCCTCCAGGTTTGTTGTATGGCATCAAGGCTCGCATCAAGGGAGACAACCTCAATACGGGTGGCTTCGCTCACTGCGCAGCGTTTTTCGTAACGGAGGACAGCACGTTCACGAACACCCGCTTCACAAACCTGAGCGGAGCTACGATCACCAACATGATTGATTCCAATCAAGCTGGTACGTGTGCCAACTTCATCTCGCTGACGGGTGCGTTTACCAACCTGTTCAACTTTGACGCGGCTTCCGGCTTCGTGTTGGAAGACAACCAGGAGTGGAACACCAAAGCTGGTAGCCTGAAAATTGTCATGCCGAGTGGTGCGACCGCGTACATTAATATCTACGATGGAAGTGCGGGGTAGTGAACTGAGGAACGGTCGGAGATTTATAGAAACTTCCTCTGCAAAAAAGCAAGGGAGGCATGATGAACTTTTTAACGCACGAAGTACCTGCCCAGACTGTTCGTGTGGGCCATACGATCGATACGCTGACGCCCGGTCAGGTTCTCAGAATTGAATCGTCGCCGGGTGGAGCAGAGTTCGGTGAGTTCAGTGCGGGTGATGATACTTGGGATTTCGTCGTTACTGTGACTTGTACCAGGACCAACTAAGCGCAGGGGACCGCATAACGTCCCCACTTACTACCATTTTCCCCCAAAGGAGATTCAGAGATGAACCTCGACCTGTCCGAACGCCTGATGCTGCTGAACTTGTTGCCCGCCGAGGGAAACATCGTCACCCTGCGAATCATGCAAGAACTGCGAGCTGAGCTTGGCTTCAGTGAAGAGGAGTTGAAGCTCGCGAACTTCGTCCAGGATGGCCAGCAGACACGATGGGATCCAAAGGTTGATCTTTCCAAGGACGTGACAATCGGCGACGCCGCTTGTGGGCTGATTGCGGATGTCCTCAAAAAGCTCAACGACGAGAGCAAACTGACCGCCAATCACCTATCGCTCTACAAGCAATTTGTAGATTGTAAGGAGAAAGCGTAATGGGATTCGATGCTTCAATCCATCAAGTGAAGTTCGTCACGATCTCCGCCGCCGCCAGCGGGGCCAATGCACTGGTGGCGGCCGTTACCGGTAAGAAGATTCGCGTGCTGGGCTGGTGGCTGGTGGCTCGCGGTGCTGTGGATGCCTACTTCACGACTGCCTCCACCGGGATCTGCGGAGACTCCACCAATAAGTTGGACTTCGCGGCCAACGGTGTTTACGGGGAATCCGACAACGTCTTCGGTGTGATGGAGACCGCTGCCGGCGAGGCCCTGGGAATCAACTTGAGCACTACGGTCATCGTAGCTGGCTGCCTCCGTTATATCGAGCTGGGGTAACGCATGCCGATTGTCGCTCCACTATTGACCTACTCCGACGCCATCGATCTCCTGGTGGATTTCATGGAGGGCCAGGGTAAGCCTGCCAGCCAACCGGCTATCCGCCGAGCCATCCAGGCGGCCTACGAGGACATCGCCACAGCGCACCGCTGGAGCTTCCTGGAGCGACATAGTCGCGTGCTGGTGGACGCCAGGGAAACTGGGACTACTGCGGTTTTCGATTTTACTGGTGGCACTCACGAGCGGCAGCTCACCGTCTCCGGCGACGACACCTTCCCCACCTGGGCGGAGGATGCAGCGATTCGTTTCGGCGATGATGATCTAGTCTGCGATATCGAGTCCCGCAAGTCGTCCACGGTGGTGACGTTGGATGCCACCATGAATCCTGGGCAGGACGTCAGCACGGCCAATTTTGTACTCTACCGGCGTTGGATTCCGCTGCCGGCGGACTTCATCTCATTCACGGGGCCGTTCGCCGAAACCGGCTGGCGGATGGGAGAGAAGATTTCCCTCACGGCAATGCTCGGCCTGGACCGCTACAACAGCAACTCCGGTGACATCCTCTACTACGCCATCGGCGAGGTCCCCGACCTGTACAACCGCAAGGCACTTTATATCTACCCCCAGATGGAGACTACCCGGACGCTGGACTTCCTCTACCTGCGACGACCCCGCGAGATGCGGTTTACGGGGCACGACGCCAACGACTTCGTCGGTACGATCGCGGTTACCGCCGGTAGCGAGACGGTGACCGGCACCAGTACCGCATTCAGTTCGGATCATATCGGATCGATCCTGCGGATCGGCACCGGCACGGATCGTCCTACGGGGCGATTTGGATTGATCCCTTACGCGGAGGAGCGGTCGATCGTTGCCGTGGCAAGTACGACCAGTCTGACCTTGGACAGTACGGTAGCGACTACTCGCAGTGCGAAAAAGTACCAGATCACCGACCCGATGGACGTCGGCCGCGTGGCCCATAATGCCTTCCTGCGATTAGCCGAGAAGTACCTGGTCGTGGCCCGCAAGCTGGAAAACTGGAACCGGGTCAACGAGATGGCCGACCGGAGTCTCATAGACGCAATGGCCGGCGACAACACTACTGTTTTTGACCCGGTAGCAAATTTGCCTTACCCCATGGCTGGTCCGCCGGATCCTTATCGCAGTGGCGTGAGTTTTGAGTAGGTGAACAGGTGAGCGGATGACTTATTGCGTAGACGCCGACATGGACAAGGCCTGGGGCACCGCCAACATGACGGAGTGGGCGGACCTGGACAACGATGCCAACGCAGGCAAGATCACTGCCCGCAAGCTGTGGGGCAGGACAGCGGCCTACGCGGACATCAACGATGCACTTCGCAGTACGCACTACACGCTCCCGCTGGCGACGATCGCTGCAGCCACGCCGACTACGATCACCCAGCTTGAGGCGGTGATGGCGGGACTGAAGATTTACGAGGCGAGGGCCACCAGCGATGACGAGGGGGAGGATACGCAGTATGCGCGGATGCGGCAGTGGGCGGCTAATGTGCTGGCAGAGATTCGCTCTGGTAGCCGACGGCTGGAAGCGATGTAGCGAGTGATAGGTGAACCATGTCGAGTCCCAACAGTCTGGTATTCGGTGGCATCTGGACGGTCCTGGAGGCCGACACGGACTTTGCCGCTGCTGTCATCAGCAAAAATCGGATCAAGGTGATTGATGGAACCCGCTCGCCCACGAAACCATCCCTGGTAACCAGCGACACGCCGCAAGTTGCAGTCCTGCCACTGGGCGCCAAGCCGCATCCATTTCGCACTTCCAGTTCCAGTAATTTTACCTCGTACTGGTCGATCGAGATGACCAGCGGCACGATGAAATTTGAAACCCTGGCCGACCTGGAATGGATTGTGTACGCCGCGTTGCTGGAGTGGAGCACCACCCTGCAAGCCCTGGAATGGTTAGAGGTAGCCGGTTTCGTTACTGACTTTCGCCCGATAAAAGCCGACCATGACCTGGTCAATCGCCGCAAGATGCACGCTCCTCAGGGATGGCGAAGTCTCTGGGTGGGGCAGTGCGACATGTGGTTTGGGACTACTTTGTTGAGGACTTGATCCATGGCTATTGTCAGTGGAATTGCTTCGGCAATCAACGGTGAATCACACGTTCGCCGCTTTTCGTTCAGTAAGGTTGGTCGCTATCGACCATACTCTGCCAGCAACCTTGAAGGCGGTACTGCCACGGTGGCCCCGGTCATCGACTGGAACGGTTGGTATTCGGGGCTTGTTGGGGCAGTGACTCCTTGGCGACCGGCTAACTTTCCAGGTAGTACGTTCGAGCTAAAGGCAAGCACGGATGGGTCGAGCGGAGTAGTTTGTGCGGGTGGATTTTGCATTGTCGATTCGCTCGTCGTTCGTGGTTCCGTTGAGAATGGTGGGCCAGTTGAATATATGATTCGCGTCTCTGGTAACGGAGCCTTGACTCCTGGTGCTGCGGTCGCCACGGACACCGCTGATGTTTTACCCTGCGACTCCGCGGATCTGGACGTGAAGATCAATGATTCGTCGCAAGGGGATATCCGCGACGTGGTGATGGAGATCACCTGCAAAAACCGTGCTTATGTTTCCAGCGATACGAGTGGTCTTGTAAAGCGACTCCCGGGCGTCATTAACGCAAGGGTCATGTGGAGGCGATATGACGATGGAGCCGGGATAGCTACACTTGATGATAACCAAGTTGTAAAGGTTTACATGACGGACACTGTATTCTGGACGTTTACCAGAATGAGAGTTGCTGCAATTCAGGACTTCAATGTTGATCACGAGGGAGCTGAGCCCGCAAGTGTGACAATGATGGCGACGATGCACGGTGTTATCGTTACTACAGATGAAGTAGGGTCGATTCAAGATCCGGCTTCTGCCTACATGTGGGGCGCTGCTCCTACTCCTTAGGAAAGGAATCATGGGCTTAGGTGATGTTCTCAAACGTGCCCGCGAGATGGTCAATCAGTTCCGGTCGTCCCGGGATTCGGAATCTGAGCAGGACCAGTTCGTACCACCGGAAGAGACCGTCGAAGAGCAGCAGTCGGACCAAGAGCCGATAGAGGAGACCCGGCTGCCGGAAGATCCTGCACAAGGGGACGAGTATCGAGAGGCCCAGGATGCCTTCACGAGCAATCTGGAAGGACCCGAATCTCCTGAGTCCTCTGGACCACCCGAACCAAGTTCGCCTCCCCCTAGTAGCCAGGATGCTCCTACGGAGCAGGCGGAGCTTCCTGAAGACCCCGGTCCTCCTGATGGGTCCCCTGAGTACGCCTCATCGCAACTCGGTGGTCTGGACATCCCCATGGAGAAGCTGGAGCTTCCCGAAGAAGAACCCGAAGGCCGCCAGGAGTACCTCGAAGGCATACGTGACAGGAGGGATGCCCGGGAAGAGAAGAAGGCCCCCGCTCGGCAACGGCGACAAGAACAGGCCAGGGCGACATCCAACGCCCGCCGCGGACGCCTTGGCCTGCCACCGTTGGAAGACGACGGTCCTGACGGTCCTGAGATGCCTGCTGACGAGCAGCCGTTTACCACCGGCCAGAACCAACCATCCCTGGCTGAAGGCGGTCAGGTGCCGCATCCGGCCGTCTCTGGTACGCCTGGCATCACCATGGAGCAGCCGCGGGTTGTGGACGAGCCACAGCAGCCTCAGCTTGCAGAGCCGCAGGGGCAAGATGCTTTCGGTGGCGGCCAGGGTGGATTTGGCGATTCGGCCGCTGAGCTAGTTCGCATCGGCGAACAGATTGTGGGGTTGCTCGAAGAAATCAAAGAGGCGGTTGGGGAATCCTCCGCCGGGACGTACGGAACCTAATGTCTTTCACGGTTAACGCTTTCGAGATGCAAGGCTGGCCCAAGTCCCGCTGGAAAAACGGGCAGTTCCACGGCGAGCGGAAGTTGATCTGCGACTGGGATGACCGCGTGCAGTTGCTGGTCGAACTGAACATGATCGAGAATCTGGTCTACCCGTATCCTGAAGGTCCCAGTAACGCACTGGCCTACCAGGCAGACATTGATCCTCAGCCCGGCGCGCAGACCAGTCGTCCCAGTCCCCAAACGACCGCGTACGAGAAGGCTGTGATAACGGTTCGCTACCGGAGTAACTGGGGCTTCCTAGTGGGTGGTGACATCATCCACGAGCGGATCGAGCCAACTGGCGATTTCCATACCGTCGACTACACCAAGCTCTACTGGGATAGCAGCCAGGCTGAGCAGTTCACTTCAGGCGAGGCGCCGGGGCGGATCTTCTACGGTTACGACTACGTCAAGACGTTTCGTAACCAGGTGGGGGTGCCTTCCTGGGTTCAGTCGTACACTGGATTTGTCAACTCGAATGTAGTAAATGCCCCTATGCTGCAACAGTCATTCGAGGCTGAGACGCTGCTCTTCAAGCCGCCCACGCTGATCGACGCAGTGAACTTCGCCGGTGCCCCGGTGTGGGATATCTACACGCGACTGAGCTGGGTGCCGCAAGGCTGGAACAAGTTCTGGTACGCCAAGAACCAGCAGTACCAAGTGGCTTATCAGTCAGACGGAACCGAGTACAAAAACCATCCATCAACAGTTTTCGATTGGGCGTAGAGAGGTATAAAACTCATGGCGAATCCAACGAACTTCCCCGGCGACATCAACGTCCCCGGTATAGCGTATCTGCGTGGCGGGATTGCTCCGCTGTTGGCGAGGACCGCATTTGTGCAGACCAACAATGCGGTGTTTCCGATCCCGTGGACGTGGTGGCGGATATTCGATGCGTATGAGACTACCCTCCCCAATCCGTCGGCCAATGACGATCTGGGCTTGTACGGCGGGACTTGGGCGACGGATAGTCCCAGTATCCAGACCTATGATGTGAAGGCAGCAGGGCCATTGCCTTTCTACGCCCGTGCGATGATTCCGCTGCCGGCAGAGTACGTGGCCGGCGAGACGGTTACTCTGCGATTCAGTGCGGGGATGTTGACGACTATCGCGGATACAACCTGCACGTTGGACGTTGTAGCTTATGAGTCGGATCGAGAGGCTGGCATTGGAGCCGACTTGTGCGCGACCGGCGCTCAAGACATTCGCAACGTAACCCTGGCCGATAAAGACTTCACAATTACAGCAACTGGCCTATCCCCAGGTGATTGGCTTGACGTGCGGATTCACATAGCCGTCAACGACGCGGCGACCGGCACCGCTGTAATTGCCATCATCGCTTCCGCCGAACTCGTCTGCGACATTCAGGGGTAGGAATCATGCGTGGACTTGGCGACGATCTACGACGGCCCGAGTTCGGCGATCAGTTGAGCGCCGAGGAGACGGGCAAGCGGATCGATATACTCCAGCGGTCTGTGGTAGGCGGCTCGCATTGTTACGTGGACGCGACGGGGGTTTTCCCGCGGCCGGCGCCGGCCGCGATGTTGCCTGTTGCGGAGTTCAGGTGGGGGAAGTTGGATGGAGCGTTGAGAAATGGAGCATCCGATGGAAGCGTAGACCTCTGGCAGGCGACTGGTGGTGGCTGGGAAGGTTGGGACGAGCCCTCGGGGCAGAATCAAGGGGACGTGTACGCACCGCCGTGGTTGACAGATGGAGAATTTCCGACGGGTGCATGGGTTTTGATTGCCAAGATCAACGGTCGCTGGGTTGTGGAGCACTGCTTCGTGAAAGCGAATGTGGTTGTGGATCTCAATGTTGATGGGGCAAATGCTAAACTTGAGCAGAAGCGGCGGCTGATCCTGGTAACTCCACGAGACGATGCAGGTAGTTTTGAGGTTTATCATCCTGGCAATGCAACTTGTCCTGCGTAGGTATTGCTAATGGCCGATGACAAGGTTCAATTTCGTGGCAGCAAGGTTTTATTCTGTAACGAAGACGTAGCGTTTGACGAGGATACGTGTTGCGACCCTCTGGACTGTGCGGGGTGTGCTTGCCTGAAAGCTGTCGTTGCAGGCATAGTCCGCACCGCCGAAGTAAATTGTGAATGCGTCGAATGCGAGCTGATCAACGATACGTGGTATGTGTCCCTTACGGGCGACTGTGAATGGGAAGGGTTTCTTTGTACAGAGTCCACCCCTTACGAAAAATGCCGCTGGGAAACAACCACGGCGTCAATCACGCAAGACGGCAATTACTACTTGAACTTCAAGATTTGGGACGGTGCTTATTACGTCCATTGGCGGAAGGACTTGGGAGCGGGTGTTCCAGACTGCACGACATTTGAGAATGAGGAGTTAGCGTACTTCGATTCGTCACTTCGGACGGGGGAAGAATGTGATTATTCTGCGAGTACAGCAACTGTTAGTTTTTTTGATGACACGCCTTGCGAAGCTGGGCATTCGTGTACCGACCGCTCTGAGATTAATGATTGCGATGCTGTCTGCTTCGGGGCTTCGCCTTCGGCCTTTGAGGTAACAATCCCAAATGGATGGGTGTTTGTGGACGAAGAGGGTTGCGGATGTACGAGTGCCGTGAATGGTTGGGCAAGCGGAACATTCTTGGTAGAAGATGGGCCGTTCCTTCTCCCCGGTTCTAAGTGTGGCTGGGTGTACGCCGATTACGACGGGGGGAATGCATTTTGCATTTCGTCGCCACCGCCAGGGCCGTTACTCCAGATAGGCGTGGCAATAGGCGCTGGTTCTCTCCTTGTGGAATTTGGTGTGGCTAGGTCTGGAACACCTTATATGCAAGTTGAGTGTGTTGTTAATCTACTTGATTATTGTGGAAACTTGGACTGTTTTCTTGCTGGAGAAGAGATTGAGGTTCCGTTTTTCCGAGATTTCGGTGGTGCTTGTTCCGATTGGGATGGGTCTTCGGTAACTATCAGAGCCATCGCTTAATATGAATTGTGACTGGAGCAAGCCAGACGAGAATGGTCGTGTCCGTTGTAAGCGGTGTCGGCTTTATTACAGGAAGCCTATCCGTCGGCGATGCAGGGCCGTTGAAATGCCGGCTGAATACAATGACGACCTAGCTTCTTTCTTTGCTCCGAAGATCAGTCAAGAAGAGCAGGAAAAACGCACAGCCGAAGTCGCATCCGCTGCCACCCGCCTTGGTATTGAACCCAATCGCATCGCTAACTACGCCCGTGCTCTCTGGAAATGGACGAAAGCCGGATTCCCCACGCGAACCGACGAAGAGGTCAAAGCAATTCACGCCCAGCACTGCGAGCCCTGCGAACAGTACGTTGAAGGTCGCTGTAAGAAGTGCGGCTGCCGGGCAGTCGAGAAGGGGATGGCTTTGACGAACAAGATCAAGATGGCGACGGAAGCGTGTCTGGAGAAGAAATGGTGACGCCAGGAACCTATCCCGGTGACCTGAAACGAGGAGATATACGATGGTACAACGATTCAGAAGGAAGAAGCAACTTGGTGGTTCGCCCAATGCTGTGGGTGGTGGGGGTGGATTTCAACCAGTAACCGGTGGAGCAGGGGCTTCAGTTGTACAAGAACCCTTTGCTGCTGCACTGGGTCAGGGTCCTGTTACTGGTGGCCAACCTGCGGTCATCCCGTCTGGCGGCGACCTGCAGCATCGAGCCGGCCAGTCCATTGATATGGAGCAGACTCTACTCAACCGACAGCGTCAGCGACGTGTGGGCGTTGGGATGCGGCAGTATTCCCCTGACGCGACGGCACGCAACAGGGAGCAGCTCTCGCGTTCTGAGGGGGTGCTAGACCAGTTGACGCCCGGGTTTGCGGCCTTGGTTCCGCAGTGGGGTTTGGCTGGGACTTTGGCTGGGACTGGTGATGAAGGGGCCGTTACGGGTCGGGACCTGACCGGCGCGAATCTTACTTTGCAACAGTACATGCAAGGATTGGGCCAGCGGAGGGAGGATTCGGCTGCGGGGTTGCCGACAAACTACGTTCCAGGGCGGGGCAAGTTCATCTCCGCAAGCGACATTACGGGGGAAGAGGCTATTGAACTCAGTGGTCCCGGCCAGAGGCAGGGGATGATGCGCTACATCGGCGACCCGCTCAGTAACATCCGACGGCGGGGCAGGAGTCAAGACATCGCGGCCAAGAGTGCTGCAGCCGGTGGGGATGAACTCACACCTGGGCAGCGTGTGGCTGCTCGTAACCAGCGGGCGGTTCCAGTCGACCTCTCCCGCACGATGCGGATGTTAAAAGCCCAAGGACAGCGATACGATCCCGTGAGTGCCCAATTGACACAGGCACTTACCGGGACCGGCAGGGCAGAGATGACCGATGATCTGCGAACCGTGTCAGAGGGGCGGTTCGGCCAGCCGGGGGCGACGGAGGCTCGTGGTCAACTTGGGCAAGAGCAGGCGCGACAGGAGACTGAACAGGCGAAGTTGGACCCTGCTTACATGGAACGGATGATTCGGGGCAATGTAGCTGTTGCGATGGCCGGCAACGAGGGTTTCCAAGTAGCTCCCCACGATCTCAGAAGTTTCGTGGGCGGAGGTGGGGAGGGGAGCGATCCGCTCCAGCAGCAGATGGAGATCGATAATATCATCCAAAATGCACCTACCATGAAGGACGCCTTGGATGCACTTCCGGAAAATCTCACAGATGAGCAACGGGAAAGCATCAGGGGGCAATTAGCTGCAAGGTTTCCCGATGAGTCACTGGAAGACGCGTTGAACCCAGGATTCTGGGAAGGCATGGATCGGGTTCTTGGCATCCGCGGTGGCGACAAACGAAACCTTTACAACAAGCGGCGTAGGGCGGTTGAAAAGCCACAACTTCCGGCACCACTAATTAGGGGGCTACAAGAATTCGAGTGGTTCCCTCACGGCGGGTGAGAAACAAGGAATAGGGAATAAGTAGATGGTCCTCCAGCCACTACGCCTCGCACCTCTTGCTCCGCTCGCTCCTCTCGGCGGGCTGACTCGTGCCGCTTCGCGCTCGCGTCGCTCTCGCTCCAGTGACCGTTTCGAGTTGCTGCCCGACGAGGAGGAGAGCCTGGTCCGTTCGATCGCCCGCGGCACGATGGGTAGCCTGGCGGCCGTGGCCAACGTGCTGGATACGCCCGGCAGCATGGTCCGCAACACCCTGGCCGGACGCAACCCATTTCGGGGGTTCTTTGCACCTGAGGAGCGGACGACGGGGCGGCAACTTCTCAGGCAGTACAACGTGGTCGCCCCGAACCGCGTTGGCAAGCTGGATGCCGGCGACTGGGCCGGCTTCGGCGCCGAGGTGCTCTTGGATCCGTTCTCCTGGATCGGGGCCCCTATGTCGGCGATCAGCAAGGGCGGCAAGGTGGCCCGATCGGCCGGACTGCTGGACGATTTGGGCCAGGTGGCCAGGGCATCAGCCGTCAGGGGGATAAAGCCAACCGGCAAACGAGTCTCGCGAATGCGGCACACCCTGGCCGACTTGGTGGACGTCGGCGACGAGGCGACGAGGGCAACTAGGAGGCAGAAGGCCACCGATATCGCCACGGAGATGGGCACCACCTACGAGGCCGTGGCCGACAAGCCCCTGGGCGGGCTGCTGAGCATCGGGCCCCTGGGGCGTCCGTGGGCGACTGCTGGCACGGGGGAGATGGCCCAGAAGGTTGCCGGCGGGATGGACGTCCTGGGCGAGGGGCTTCGGTTCGGGAACGTACCGGGGACGAAGTATTCCCCTGGTCGGCACTTGGCCCAGATGTTCAAGAAAACAGTCAAGGAGACGAAGTCAGAACCATTCCAGCGAGTGCTGGGTGACCCGGCCAATATCCGCGGGGCTGCAGAAGAGACGGCCAGGATAAGGGGGATCACCCTTCGCCTGGCATCGACGCTCAAGGACAAGGCTGGCAAGGTGGATCCCAACGACCTCCAGGCCATGCGGAGATTTGTCGAAGGGATTGACGATCCAGCCAACGAGGCAATGACCGAGATATACGACGTGCTCCACACCGAGTTGGGCAAGCAGGGGGCGGAGTTTCGGGAACTGGGAATGGCCTTTCACGAGTGGATGGATCCGACGGGAGGCGTTGCCTACTTCCCCCGTAAGGCGACGGAACTTGGCAGTAAGGGGAGAGCGGGCCGGCCGCTGGACGCCTTCTACACAAAGACTGCCTCGAACATCAAACGAGAAGAGCATCTTGTTGGTATCCCACAAGGGACGTCTGCGTTGATAGAGTTGGCGAAGGACAAGAACATCAACGCAGTTGCCAATATGGTCAGACTGGGGTCGATGAGTAGAAAGGAACTTGCCGGGGATATCGCCAAGTGGAGTCAGGCAAGAGGAGGCATTCTTCCCGAGAAGTTCACCAGGACCCTCAAGAAGGCGAAAAAGGGACAGCCGGCAGTCACCGAACAAGGGGATCGCTACAAAGCACTGGCCAAAACACTCGTTGGACTTCCCGAAGAATCTCGGCTAACCGGTATCTTCGGTGCTCACCCGCTCCAGGACTTCCTCAGCTCGATGCTGCATGCGAATGAAGCCAAGACGAATACTCGTCGCGTGTATGACGTGTTGGCCGACGTTCTCAAAGAGACCCCGGATCTCGGCCGCGAAGGGACGGTCGTACTATCGAAGATCCTCAAGAAGGGTAAGAAAACTGGTAAGGGGCTCGGGCTCGATTTGGGTGACGAAACTCAGGGAGCGATCAAGCAAATCGCTGATCGCATGGGTGTACCGTACGATAAGAACATCGCAAACAGACGGATTCCGGCCGACGTTGCCGCGGATGCCGTTCGCCTGGTGGAATCCTACAAAACCCCCGAGGCTGCAGGGCAAGTGCTGCAAGCCGTCGATTCCATTACCAATATCTGGAAAGCAGGAGTCACCGCCCCCAGGATCGCGTTCCATTCGAGGAACCTTGTTTCAGCACTTTATCGAAACTGGATCAGTGGCACCTTTTCCGTAGATTCAGTCACCGATGCAAATCGAATCCTTCGCGGCGGACCAGTCAGGAACGCTCACGAGATCCCCATCGTCAAGCAGATACTCAACAGCCGCAAGTTGGCACTCAACGAAGGGAATGGAACCAGAGTCGTCGGTGAACTAATCGGTGCCCACGAGGTTGGCGGCAAGTTCGCCGGTGAAGTCGCCCAGCGTGCCGGCTCGGACATGCCCGTCGGCCGCGGTTTGGACGACTTGCTGAGTGAGGCAATAGCCGGCGAAGGGTTCCGGTTCGGGACGATCGCCAGGCAGTGGGCGGGACGTACGCCGGAGACTGGCTGGAACCCGCTGGAGATTCGTGGATTCAACCAGCGGAAGGTAACGCAGTTCGGCCCCGTCAAAGCCGGCGAGACCGCTGGTGCCTACGTGGAAGGCGTCGTGAGGATCGCCCCTTTCCTGCAGCAACTACGCAAAGGTATCGATCCAGTTGAGGCGGCCAAGAAGGTATTTGCCTCACAAGTGGACTATCGGGCGTCTGCATTTACTTCCACCGAGACGGCTGTTCTGAAACGGCTGTTCCCATTTTACTCATTCACGTCCCGGCAATTTCCTTGGGTCATTCGGCACTTATGGGAGCAGCCCGGTGGCAAGTTGGCCCAGACTTTGCGGGCGATTAACAAGGGCCGTAGGCCTGGCGAGACGGTGCCCGAACACATCGCCACCGGCACCTCGATTCCGCTGCCTCCTGGTGCCGGTGGCGATGATCGCTACTTGGCGGGGATGGGGTTGATGTTCGAGACGCCGATGGGTTTCATTTCGCATCCCGCCTATTCGGCCTTGGGCCAGATGAATCCTATGGTCAAGGCTCCTCTGGAATACGTCACTGGTCAATCATTTTTCCAGAAGGGCCGAGACTTGCAAGACGTCGATCCGACGGTAGGTCGGATTTTCGCCAACATCGCCGGCATGAGGGAAGCTCCGGAAGTCGCTAAGATGCGGAAGCCCGCTCGTCTGCCAGGGCCGGCGTGGATGTCGAGAGCAGGAGAACAGCTTGCATCCAATCTTCCTATCTCCCCACAGCTCACCAGGATTCGGCAGTTCACCGATCCGAGAAAGCGAATCACCCCTGATATTCCACTCCCCGATCTCCCAACCTTGATGAGCATGTTCACGGGCATGAGGATATCCGACGTCTCCGAAGCGGCCAAGGAGGGTGTTCTGCGTGAAAGAACCAAGGACATCATGCGGGATATCCCGGGGCATCGAGTCTACGAGAAAGTGTATTTCTCCAAGGAGGAGTTGGCTCGCATGACGCCGGAGGAACGACGCCGTGCCTTGAGCTATCAGGCCGTGATGAGCATGCTGGGTGAGAAGGCGAAGGTGAGGGCTGCCGCAAGGAAGACTGGAAGGTGATGTGGCGGGACTTGGCGGGGGAGTGATCAGGTTGGCTCTGCCGGGCCCTCGGCCTTAAGGACAGCCTTCAACCGTTCGCCCGGTGAGGCGTCCCAATAGCTTGCAGGTTCATCAACGCAGGGAAACCGATTGACCCAAATAGTCTCTTCGCGTCCGCACCGTATGCAGGTTCGGTACGGCGGCGGCTTTGCAGTATTGCTTGTATTGTTCGTCCGTCCACTTTGTCCCGTCTCGATTTTTTCCACAATCGCATGCCGGGCAGATCACCGTTCCACCCATCGATGCGTTGCCGACCGGCTCTCCGCAAATGATGCAAGGAGCGTTTTCATCGTACTCAACGGTGAACTTCTTGCCGTTTATCCTTGTGTACGTGACTGTTTTCACTCTGCACCTCCCTCCGGGCTCGGTTGCATTGGCTCTTGACAGTCTAGGATGCTTGCTATACACTGTCAACATGGCATCTCTGAAGCAGATATTCGCCGAACGGGTTCGACATCGACGCATCGAGCTTGGCTGGACGCAAGCCCAGTTGGCAGACAAACTGGGAATTCACCAGCCAGATGTGTGCGACATCGAGAAGGGCCGGCACTCTCCAACCCTCAGAACCGTCGAGAAAATCAGCAAAAAGCTGGGCGTCCCACCCGTTTACCTACTTTCTGGGAAAATCTCGGATCTGGGGTTGACAGGCTAGGATCTTTGCCATAGCTTGTGGGTTCTGCTGATACTCAAACGATGGAGGACATCCCCATGCCCCGTACTATATTCGAGGTTCACATCCTGGACACCGACCTGAGTGAGTGGCTCGAAGAGAAGGCAAAGGATTGGCTGGTTCAGGAAGGTTTGATCACAAGGGGGAGCTCACTGGTGACTACGGAAATCGAGTACGTCGCGGGCTTTGGTGTGATTGTGCATCTCGATCCGGATCCCTAAAGAGGAGACTAACAATGCCATGTATTCCCTGGTGGATTCGTCATCTCCTCGTTGTGCTCGCCGCGGCCGTCGTCCTGGCTGTGAGTTTTTCGTGGGCGATTCGCTGACCCCTGGCAGAAAGGAATCTCGCAACATGCACCGCCTGAAAGTGATCACCTCCGCACGGATCACCTCGTGGAGCCCTTGTGGAGGGTGGACAGACGAGCGAATACGAGCCGTATTCCGCGAGCACGGCAAACGCTCAGCGACACCGCTCGAAATCGCCAAGTGTAGCGAGATACCGGCGATAGATCGTCTCTGGCTGCTACTGCGACCAGAAATCCTGCCGGAACGGGTACTCAGGCTTTTTGCTTGCTGGTGTGCAGATCGGGCATTAAAGCAAGAGCAGACAAACGGCAGGGAGCCGGACAAGCGTAGCTGGGAAGCGGTACGAGTTGCCCGCCGTTTTGCTGCCGACCACGCGACGAGGGACGAACTGTCGGCAGCGGAGTCGTCGGCGAGGTCGGCAGCGAGGTCGGCGGAGTCGGCGTGGTCGGCGTGGTCGGCAACGTGGTCGGCAGCGATGTCGGCAGCGAGGTCGGCAGCGTCGGCGGAGTCGGCCCAACTGGTACGACTCATTCGCGTGCTCCAAAAACAGAACTGAACCTGACATTAACTCGCCCAGGAAGGGCCGGGGATAGGATCGTGTGCGGGTGATCTCTACTTTCTCTCCGCGGATTTGCCCTAAGGACCCGGCGGAGTTATGTGCACAGCAAACGACTAGTGGCTCCGCCACCCATCTTGCTTTGGTAGGGCCGTCCGACGGGACACAGTTCCTGGCCAGAGTATGCCGTTTACTGAGACGGCGGCCTGCCGACGGGCGGGCTGCCGTCGCGTTGTTTTTGAGAAGGAGAAATAAGATGGGAAGATGCCCAAATTGTGGCTTCAAAGACTACACAGGAATGAGTCGTTGTGGATGTACTTGGGACAAGCAACTAGAAGCCGCACGCATCACGAAAGCAGAACGACGTCGGGAGTTAGCTAGACAAGGACACCCCGTCATTGTTGACCATCAATCGTCACGGAGTGCCCGCAAGACGCGGGCGTAACGACGATTTGTTACTTGGTTGAAAATGCAACTCTCTGGAGGAATGTGTCATGTCACAGACGAAACAACCGCTGTTGGTAACAACGGTTCATCGTGGCGTCTTTTTTGGGTACGGCGTCATGTCAGACGAGGCGACGATTGAACTTGAGCAATCGCGAATGTGCGTGTCGTGGTCTAACGATGTGCATGGCGTACTTGGGCTCGCGACGTCTGGCCCCAGCAAGACGTGTAAAATTGGCCCTGCCGTTTCCAGAATTGTGCTGCGTGAGGTTACTGCTGTTGCCCTCGTATCCCCGGAAGCGATAACGCGATGGGAGAGTGAACCATGGGGGTAACTAGCTACGGCTCCGGCTACGGCTCCGGCTACGACGACGGTTCCGGCTACGGCTACGGCGACGGCTTCGGCTTCGGCTACGACGACGGTTCCGGCTACGGCTACGGCTACGAAGACGGCTACGTAGCCGGCGATACAACCAACGACTATATCCGTGCATGTTGCGCTCTCGTACTGGGCGACGACCTCGAATTGCTGTTGCAAGAGGGTAAGACCGTGGCGTTCTGGAATTCAGATTTTCAAGGGTGCCCAGTAAACGGTGGTGATGGCGGTGCGCGCAAAATCGGGATGCAAGAGACCGTTATGGGACCGCTGACAATTTGTTCCTCGCGCGCCTTACACGCAAACGTTAGCCCGTGGAAGTGGCGTGGTACCCGATTGTGGATTGTCGCACTTTCGCCGCCAGTCATCGTACAAAGCGACAAATGTGCGTCCTTAGAGCGCGAAATAATTGCGGAAGCGCCGCAAGGGTGGTTTGGAATAAAGGTCAATGAATTCTAGAGGTACACGGAACGCTCGCAAGACGTGAGTAGTAACACGGACGTCGGCCGGCGGCCTGGCAGGGAGCCGGGTCGGCCGGCATGGAATTTTACTAAGTCATGAAGAGGGGCCGTAGAAATGTACCAGGTACACAACGTGCACGACGCCTTGGAGGCCATTGAGGAGATGATGCACCAGATGATCTCAGACAATAGTGTCCTCAGGGAGAACGTTGAAGCAGCCGAGGAGGAGGCTGGTGATCTAGCGGATAAACTCAAGGACGCCGATGGGGAGATCAAGGAACTTCAGAGGCAGATTCGAGCAATGGAATCATGACGAATAATATGAGCTTCTCGTTGGCAACCGCCCAAGTCAGGCATCGCACCAAAACGGTGACGCGACGAAAAGGTTGGCGGGACCTCACGCCCGGAACGCTCATCAATGCGTGTGTGAAGTGCATGGGTTTGCGATCGGGTCAGAAGGTCGAGAGAATCTGCCAGATACGTGTTACGGCAGTACGCCGCGAACCGCTTCGCGCGATCCTAGCCGAGCGGCGTCCGGCGAGCACGGCTTGCGAAGGCTTCTCCGACCTGACGCCGCAGCAATTCATCGACCTTTTTTGCCAACACATGGGCGGCGACCCAGAGCAGGAAATCACTCGTATTGAATTTAAATACGTGTAGAACTCAACCAACCACGGAGGGAATCATGCTCGTTCTGAGCAGAAAATTGTACGAATCAGTCAGCATCGGGCCGGACATTACCGTCACGATTGTCGGGATTCGTGGGAGCAATGTGCGTGTCGCGATCGAAGCTCCTAACGCCGTACCGATTACTCGCGACGATGCGATCAAAACGAAGCCGCGAAAGAGGGAGGTGCAAAACAATGGGATGTGATATCCACTTGCACACCGAAGTCAAAATCAAGAGCCAGTGGCATCATTACGGGATGCCTGACGTGACACGCGACTACAGGGTGTTCGCAAAAATGGCTGGAATCCACAACAAGCATGACATAACGCCGATCACGAAACCTCGGGGTATGCCGGTTGACCCAACATTCTTGACGGCATTCGATTGTGAGCTCTGGGGCAGCGACGGACACTCGCACAGTTGGCTGACTGCGGAAGAGATCACGACGCTCGTCGAGTTCATCAAGGACAAAGTGATATCGCAGGATAACCGCTGGCCGATCAAGTGGCCGGAAGCCAATTTCAGTTACTTTTTCGGAGGTACGTGGGGAGGCTTCTCAAGGTATCGCAATGAGCCGAATGCGGGTATCCCCGAAGGCGTGGAGGATATTCGTTTTGTGTTCTGGTTTGATGATTCGCACAAGGAGGTGGAAGCTTCGGTGTGAGCGAGAAAGCCGGTGAGAACGAGAGCAAAGTGTGAACGATGTCAGTGGCGGAAACGAAGAAGACAGCGCGAGCGAGTAAACTGGCGGAAACGAGAAGCCATGCGTGAGCGATTCAGAGAGCGGAAACGAACACTTGAGCGTGAGCAATCGAATCTGCGGAAACGATCACGAAGGCGTGAGCGATTGCCCGGATGGAAATCTGAACCCAAGGAGGAGGATGACATGAGTGAGGTGACGGCAGCCAAACAATTAGTTGTCGACCAACGCGACACGCTGGCGGAGGTAAACCGCGCAATGGGGTATCTGCGAGACCGCTTTGCGCGGGTAGAAGCTCGTCAAGCAGAGGTCGGCAGACAATTGATGGAAGCGATAGACGCGTACGTGAAAGCGATCGCACGTAGCAAAACCACCGAGGCAGCGGAGTGAAAATCATCAACTGAACCCAAGGAGGACGACATGGCTTTAGCAAAACGAATCCGCATAGAGGCGGCGGAGGTACGCCGCGAACTCGTCGGGGTGGAAGATACCTACCGGCAACGAAGCAAGACTCTCAGGGCCCTGCTGCGAGCCCTGGAGGCGGAGGAGCCGGAGGACACGGCGGACGCGCCTGAGACGAACTGAACGTAGCCCTGTGCTCCCCTGCCAGTGGCTACGGACCCGCCCGTCCTCGGTTTCTCCCGCGCGAGCGGGGCCGGGATTTAAAGACAGTGGCTGTAACGGAAGGGACCGGAAGGGACGGGAACGGAGAGGAACGGATAGGACCGGAATGGACTGGCTGTAACGGAGTGGACGGGATCGGAATGGAGTGGAGTGGAAGGGATGGGATCGGAACGGAATGGACCGGCTGTAACGGACTGGATCGGATCGGAATGGAGCGGAATGGATAGGACAGGATAGGAGCGGATCGGAAAGGCCGTAGCGGAAAGGTGTTTTTTGTCACTCAACAACGGAGGTGAATGTAATGGCTACTACGACGAAAACGACTAGGATCACCAATCGGATCAAGGGTACGAACACGAAGGGCAACGGGGCAGGGGCTCCGGCGGTAGCAAAAGTCAGCAAGACAAAAGTCAGCAAGACAATCGTCATTCCACCTCTGCAACAGAGCGCGATGGACCTGTGGTTGATTGGCGATCGTCCGCTGCTCGTCAACAACAAACTGAACATCGCAGAGGCGTTGGCCGAGAAGTACAGCGGACCGGGAGGCAAGGGAGCACATGTTCCCAAGGCACCGGACCCAACGCCCGACCAGCAATACGCGATGGCGTTCTACGTGATGCCCGACAGCAAACAGCCGGCACCGCACAAGGGCGGCAAGTACGGCGTCCCTACAAGTGGTATCAAAAAGTGTGTGTGTGCTGCGATCCGGACAACGGGTATCACCGACAATACCACGATCGGCCTAATCTCCAATTCGTTTTGGGTGATGGAGGACGGCGGCGGTTTGTGTGCCATTCAGTTCAAGCGGGTGGAACGGGACGTGCGGTCCGTCAATATCGGCTCGGGACAGAAAACCGTACCCCAGATGAGGCATCGACCCATGTTTCACGATTGGCGAATTAAAATACGGTTGAAGTTCAACAGTCGGGTGATGAGCGAAGAGCAGTTGGTAAACCTGTTCATGCACGCCGGGCAGTACATCGGCTTGTGTGAGCTGCGAGCACAGAAGAAGCAGGGCCAGTGCGGCGGCTTCACGGTGAAGGGTGTCAAGTAAGTTCGTTGTCCGTGTCCTCCCGTCCCCGGTCGTGATTGGCAAGGTGCTGAGCCGGGGGCGGGTTTTGAAAGACAAGGAAGGACTGGAGCGGATTGGACGGGATAGGATCGGATCGGATCGGAATGGAGCGGACCGGCTGTAACGGAAGGGATCGGATCGGACTGGATTGGAAGGGAGCGGACGGGAGGGAAACGGAGTGGAACGGCTGTAACGGATCGGACTGGATAGGACCGGAGCGGACTGGATCGGAGCGGATCGGAAAGGCCGGAACGGCATACACATCATCACAACCAACGTAACGGAGAACTAAGCATGGTCGCCAAGACAACGAAGTTTGTGAAGCGGCTGTCCATCAATCTACGGCACGGCACGGCTGTTCAGCGCAAGGCGCTTCTAAAGTGGATAAACGTCCCGAAGTTTCGGGGACGTAAGCCAACGCCCGACGAACTGACGGCGGAGTGCCTCGACAAGGACAGCCCACTCTATGGTTTGCTGAAGACCACGCAGAAGGCCGCCGCCGCCGTGTACTACCGGCAGACGTCGCAAGACATCCTCCGGCACATCGACATCGTGGAGGTGGAGATCACAACCCAGAAGGTGCTCTCAAAGCCGGTTGTCGCCTACGTCCACACGGGTCGGGGAAGGTATGGACAGATCGCAGACGACGCCTACGTACCCACGCAACGGGTGCCCGATATGCCGCTGCTGAAGAAGAGCATCCTCGACCGGGCCCACAGCGACTTTTTGGCGTGGCTCGATCGGTACGAGCGGTACAGCGAATTCATGGGTGAGTTCTCGCCTGTCGTGGCAGCGTATCGGGAGATTGAGAAGCGGCGGGTCAAGGAGGTTGCGGCATGAGCGAAATCGGAAAACGGCCCGCAACGGTTGGAACCATGATTTCGGTCCCGTACAAACTGAAACAACGGATGGGGAAGGTAAGAGAGAACGTCAACTGGTCCGCTATTGCTTGCCTGGCGTTCCGGAAGAAGCTGGACAAAATCGCAAAGTATGGTCCGTGGGAAGACACGGACGGCTTGTCCATAGTCTATGTAGGGCTGACATACAAGGAGGCCGTGACATGACCACATTCGCCGACTTAGAAAAACACCTCGACTACCTCGACGGGCTGCTGACGATGCACCTCGCCTCGGTCAGTAGCAGCTTGAGGGCTCTCGATCGTGTGAGGCAGAACTTCGCCGATGTACGCAAGCAGGTGAAGCAGCTCGCCAAAGCGGCTCCCTGCCAGAGCATTTGCAATGCGGTGCCGTGTCAGTACCAAAACGATGAATGTGGCCAGATGAATACGGACTGCTACTGCGACGAACTGGACGACGAGGACGACTGAACCAGGAGGACACCATGCCAGCCGCTGACGATTCCCCAGTGCGATGCCCGACGTGCCAGCAGCCTGCTGCCATTGGCGTCGCGGCCGGGCTGGTGATCTGGGAGTGCCGCCGCGGGCATCGCCTGGTGACAGATACGGCGGTGCTCGCACCCGACTGCCGACCGAACGTGGTTGGGCTGCCGGGGGGCGAGGAACAGGGACGTTTGCGGTCAGACGAGGATGACTTATATGAGACACACAGACGAGAAGGAGGAAAGCTAATGACCCAAAACACAGATTCCATTTCCTTGGCCGAACTGGACGAGATCGTGGACGGACCCAGCCCCGCCCCCAAGCAATCCCCGCACGAAGAATTCGACTGGGCACCCAATTCACCGATCTACTTCGATATCGAAACCGGTCCCGAGTCGGAGGAGCTACTCCAGTCGCTCTTTGATTACGGCCCAGAGAGCATCAAGAGTCGCGAGATGCTGGAGGCAACCTTCGATGAAAGTACGGTCCGCTACGGCAATACAAAGGATGAAGCCAAGCGAGTGGCGAAACTCGAAGAGGCCCAGAAGAAGTTCGACGACGCGAAGGCCGCTGCCAAAGTATCGGCTGCCACGGATAGGCAAGAAACATGGGAAAAGTTCGTCGAGAAAGCCCCGCTTGATCCCATTGCTGGTCGTATCCTCACGATTGGATATGGGCAGAACGAAGCCGTTACGGTTGACGCCATCGGTAAGGATCGTAACGAATCGCAATTGCTCAAGGAGTTCTGGGTAACCTACAGGCATGCTGCAAAGTATGGTTGTACGCTGGTTGGCTTCAATATCGCAGAGTTCGACATTCCATTTATCATCCGACGATCATGGAAATACGGAATCACTACTCCCACTGATCTGTTCTACCAAAGGCGATACTTGTCAACTATTTTCGTTGACTTACTGCAAGTCTGGCGTGCTGGAAGGTATCATGATTACTGCAAGCTGGACCGCGTTGCCGAGTACCTTGGGACAGCGAGGAAGACAGGCGAAGGAGCCCACTTCCACAAGCTCTTCTTCGGCTCGACCGAAGAGCAAGACGAGGCAGTTGAGTATGCCCGACAGGACATCCGCGTAACGAGAGAGGTCGCATTGCGACTGCTTGGTTGATGCAACTTTGCACCTATTCACAATCGGCATTCTATGCTCGGGCGATTTTGCCGGAATGCCCGTTGCGTGTTCGTCCGAGCAAGGTAAAGAGATGCCCTTGCCGAAAGCGGCTCTACGAGCAAGGATCCCTTCAATTGCGAGTGCTCTCCTGTTGCCACCCGAATACGTGGCGAGGAGAACCGGTTCGCTCTCTGAGAGATTCGTACAATCACAATAACCCTACAGAAGCAAGAGGAAAACAGTCTATGCCTAACACCCCCGTACCCGCAGTCGCAAACGCAATCTCCCTGTACGATAGAATCAGCGATCCCATGGATGCTGTCAACAAACTGGGCGTAGCGTTTGCACAATCGAAAATGTTTGGTTGCTCAAACGAAAGTCAGGGCCGAGTGTTGGCAATGCACTGCCTGGCTGAGCGTAAAAGTCCTGTTGCACTCATGCGAGAGTATCACCTGATCGGCGGTAACCTCACCATGAAAGCCGATGTAATGCTGGCCAAGTTTCGTCAAGCCGGCGGCTCGCACATCGTACTTGAGCGTTCGGCGAACCGGGCGGCCACCGAACTCAAGTACAAGCGACAGACTCTGATGTTCGAGTTCACCTGGGAAGAGGCGAAAAAGGAATCTTACGTCTACTGCAAGGACAAGACGCTCAAAGATAACTGGAACACGCCCCGTCGTCGAATGCAAATGCTGTGGGCTCGATTGATTTCAGATGCGGTTCGAGCAGTGTGTCCAGAAGCGGTTGCTGGGCACTATACGCCGGAAGACCTCGACGTCCCGAGCGAGCCCGACAACAAGGTGGATGCTTCGGGCGAGCCGAGCAACGGGGTGATCGATGCCGAGTTCACGGTAACGGAGGAGCCGGCGGCTGAGGCCAAGGCCCCGGAGTTCGACAGGGTGCCTCCGCAGGAGTCGGCGAAGGAAGCCGCTACGGAAGACCCGCCGCCACTTGCCACGGAGCCACAGCAGGACCGCGGACTTGCAGTAACGGAGCCCGAGCCGGACAACGTGACTGCTGATCAGTTGCAGCAAATGAAGGCGATGAAGGTCGAATTGGGTTATGGCGACGAGGTGTGGAAGCAGGTGCTTGACCGATTCGGTGTGACCACAGCAAAGGACCTCACTTACCAAGAAGCCTACCGCGTGGTGGCCTGGCTGATCAAGCGAATCCAGGATTCAAAGGAAAAAAAAACGGCACCGAACTCGACAAGTGGATAAAGAAAGTCATCGCCACAAACTCGTAGGTGACTGGCCGCGACAGGTGCGTCCGCTCGTCACTGAATTCGGAGAAGATCACGCCAATAAAGTATCGTTGAATCTGTTCGGGTTTCCTGCCCGTATGATTACTTCCGCAGCCGAGGCTGCAAAACTTAGTAAGGAGCTGAATCATGACTGATGAAACGAAAAGCAACTGGGAAGAAGATAGGCCGAATGAGGACGACTTCACAATGTCGGGTGAAGGTATTGCTGCCGGTGACTTGGGGGGTGGAGGTACGATTGACAAAGAGGGCTGGTATCATTTCGAGATCGATGCTGTTGTGCTTGAACTCGAAGCCCTCAGTAACAGTGGCAAAGAGCGGACGCCTCGTGTTCGGATGGACATGACAGTGATACATTCTGTCAAGGATCAGTCGCCAGAAGGCAGCAAGTACTTTCATTCTATCTACGTTGGGGCAAAAGGTGGCGGGGAGGTAGCTGACGGATCTCGAAATTCTGCTTTCCGGTTCGGCCTCGGCCTCGGAATTCTTCGCGACGACAGCACTGATGCCAGAAAGAAGATCGTCGATGTCGCTACCGGGAGCGAACAGATCACGATGAAGACGTGGAAACTTGCGATGGGCTGCCAGTGCATTGCGAGAATCGTCAAGGAAGTTAACGAGAAGTACAACGACCGATACCAAATTCCCTTTGGCCGAGTCTACCTGCCGAGCGATCCACATGTGAAGGATATCCCCAAAAACATGGAAGCATGGGGCACAGCTCCGAACCACTTGAACCCGGTTTCGACAACCGGAGACACCAATGTTTCCTCAGTACCGGTGGAAACCAGTTCGCCAGTCAGCGACATGGATGACCTGAGCGACCTGTGACAAACTCTGTCGTTATAGACCTGATCGGTACGTTTTCTAGATTCCGATGGCGAAGTCGCGAACCCGATTCCGACTTTGCCATCGGAATTCTGGAGGACAAGACTGTCATCGTAGGGGAGGCTCCCGACGATCAACTCGTGACGGGACTTGAATACCAGTTCCAAGGCAAATGGGACATGCACCCGACTTGGGGCAAGCAGTTCAAGTTTATTGCGTTCGTCCAGCGGCAGCCGCACAGTAAGGAAGCCATCATTACGTACCTGCTCTCGTTCGCGCCATTGGGTTGCGGCGTGGGTAGTGTGACGGCCAGGAGGATCGTTGACGAGTTCGGACAAGAGACGCTCTCGGTAGTGCGTACGGATCCCGAAGCTATTTGTGAACTCTGCCCACGGATCTCGCCGGAACAAGCTGAGCAATTAGCTGAAGCATTTGGTCAACTCGTTGGCCTTGAAGGCACGAAGATCAACCTGATGCAACTGTTCGCTGGTCGCAGTTTTCCGCGAACTCTCATTGACGAGGCGATAGCGAAATGGGGAATCCTGGCCGACTCCACGATCAAGGAGAATCCCTTCGTGCTGCTGATCGAACACATGAAGGGGTGTGGTTTCGCTCGTGTGGATCGGTTGTACCTCGATCTGGGTCTGGATCGAACCGCAATCATACGGCAGATGTTTTGCGTGTGGCATGTGGTTCGCAGTGATACCAGCGGCAGTACGTGGTTGCCGGCCGGCATTGTGGTCGAGAAGCTCCGCGAAGCGATCACGGCTACTGCGGCCAACCCCAAGGCAGCTATCGAGGAAGGCGTGGCTAACGGCTGGCTCAGGACTTGTCAGGATACAGAAGGCAAGCGGTGGATTGCTGATGGCCAGCGGGCGGAGCAGGAGAAAACCTTGACGACGTACCTACTCAAGGAGTAAGAACGATGAAAAAAGCAGGATGCGTAATGACATCTTTTCTTGGTGTCGTAGTTTTGTCAGTCTGGTCTTCCTCACTCGTTGCAGAGGAGAAAACAACAGAGACCCAAGTTACGGTCAAGTTTATCGATGCGAAGGCATTGACGTTCAAGCCTGGCAAAACACCAGGGATTAGTGTAAAGGTCGTGTTTGAACCGAAGAGCGGGCCACCTCCTAACTTTGTTCATTTTCGTGTTTTCACTTCAATGTCTGGCTGGGTGTTTGTTTCACCGACCGGATCTCCCAATCCGACAGACTGTCACATGATGAATGACGATCCCGAGTGTCGGGCAGAATGCTCAAGGCCCCCCAGTGACGGTTTAGTCGTAACGTTATTCTTTGCTCGCTTCGACTGGTTACTGCATGATGATTGGAAGCAGTATTCTCAACCAAACCCTATGGATGCCTCGCGAATACTGCAAGACGACATTTCTAAGCGGTTGTTCATTAGGGTACGCCACACGAAGATTTGGCCAGAGAGGCAGATACGGGAGAAGGAATTCTCCGACGCCCTCCATCAATATGGCTGGGATCATGATATGACATTTCTGTCTTCGATGTCCAATGGAATGAACTACGTCGATTTTGTTCCAGAAAAACCTTTGCTTGTGGAATATTGGGCTGATCTATCTCCGGAGGAAATCAAGAGAGGGCAGGCAGTCGTTGCGCAACTGGCCAAACAATACAAGATCCACGTTGCTACTAAGAAAGGAAACCGTTTGTGGCATGGGGGCTTTGTCAACGAGACTCCGGAGATTGAACCCCCAAAGCGAAGGTGAGCCAAGTATATCAATGCCAAACCTTGGTCGCATCCTTACGCGGAGTGGTAACGTGGAATCATGGTTCAGTGGCAAACTCGAAGGCTTGAGTGATCACCAGCAGTTCCAAGCTGAGATCGCAACCCGTGACCAGATCGGTTTACTCACCGGCGGGCCAGGCGTCGGGAAAACGGAAGTTGCCACTGCAATCCTAAAAGAAGCAGCGAGACGTTGGGGCTCACAGCAATTGCGGGTTTGTGCTCCAACCGGCAAAGCTGCTGTGCGAATCACGGAAGCCATGCAAAAACGGGGTCTCGATTTCGCGGCGGCTACGATTCACCGCACCTTGGGCGTAACCAAGCGTGACGGCGGTAGCTGGGAATTTGTTCATAGGCCAGGCAATCCTCTTGAAGCGAAATTGGTTTGCATGGACGAGGCTAGCATGCTTGACACGGCATTGGCTGCAAGTCTCTTTTCGGCGCTGGCCCCCGGAACGCTGGTGCTTCTCGTAGGTGATCCTGGTCAGTTGCCACCCGTGAGTCATGGTGCTGTACTTCGTGACCTAATGGCCGCGGACCTCCCCCAGGGTCACCTGATCGAAATCTGGAGACATGAAGGCGATATCGTCCGGGCATGCAAGGCCATTCGTGGCGGCGAGCAATGGCACCCCAGTCCAAAGATGAATACCGAAGCGGGGCACAACCTCCTCCATTTTGAGACCCGCAGCCCTTGGCATACCCAGCAGAAGCTCAAGACCCTGCTGGAGTCAGTGCCGGAAAGGCTGGATCGCGTTCGTGATTGCCAGGTGCTTTGTGCGGTCAACGACAAGTCGCCACTATGCCGGAAGGAACTCAATGAGTTTCTGCAAGGCTTTCTGAATCCGGATGGCGAAGGTGACAAGAGTCATTCGTATCGCGTTGGTGACAAGGTAATCTGCCTGCGGAACCAGTTTCTACGGTTGATCGAACATGACCTCCTGATTAAGGACTCAGAATTCGTTGCCAATGGAGACACAGGTCAAGTGACCCAAGTGGGCCCAAGGAAGATTCACGTTATGTTCGGTGCGCCAGAGCGGCATTGCTACGTGGGTGGCGACACGCTCCACAACGACTTTTCGCTAGCGTATGCGATTACCGTTCACAAGTCCCAGGGGTCACAGTGGCCGATTGTGATCTACGTAAGCGACGAGTACAGAGGCGCCCGCTGGGTAGCTTCGCGTGAGCTGATCTATACGGCAATTTCTCGTGCCGAAACACTAGCCGTGACGATTGGGCAGAAGGTTACGATCGATCACGACTGCCGTCGGGAAGTACTCAGTAAACGAAAGACCTTTTTGGCGGAGGCTCTTCGTGGCGAAATCTGATTTGTATCCGGCAGAAGCACTGAACCTGATCATGACCAAGTTTACTATCGTGGTAGACACCCGAGAACAGAAGCCTTGGACCTTTCAGGGTTTTGAGGCTGATGCGCGAGATAAGTACGCCGAGATCCTGGTGCAAACCGAACGCGGTACGTTGGTCACTGGTGATTACTCGATCAAGGGATTGGAAGATCGGGTTACGATTGAACGGAAATCACTCAACGACGCTTTTGGTACGTTCGGCGGCGACCGTGATCGATGGGAACGTGAGTTGTGTCGTCTGCAGGAGGTAGGGTGCGCAAGTGTAATTGTGGAAGCAGGGTGGTCGTCAGTCCTCAGGGCCGACCGGCCGCTCTCAACCAAGGGTCGATGCTTCACGCCGAAGATGTTCTACCGTTCGGTGATCTCGTGGCAAATCAAGTTCTCGAATGTTCACTGGTGGTTTGCTCCGACTGCTCGATTCGCGGAGCGAACGTGTTTTCGGATTTTGGAGAAGTTTTGGCATGAGCGTTGAAGCATCGTAACAGGAGATAAGGTGTGACTGATTTTGAAAAAGAACTAGAAACGCTGATTAATCATCACAGCCAGGAAAGTGCCAGCAATACGCCGGATTTTATTTTGGCTGGATTCCTTGCTAACTGCTTGCACGCTTGGGACGAGGCCGTCCAACAACGTGAAAACTGGTATGGACGCGATCCTCGGCCAAGTCTTCCGCACCCTGATAATGGAGCCCACTAGCATCTGCTGCGAACCTCGCACTGCGCAGGACTGAGACTTTGAAAGGATTGCTGGCAGCATGAACGTTGAAAAGTGGAAGGAAGCCACGCGACAAATCTTAGTCGCCATGGATGTGCGGTCAGAGTATACCGCTATGGGGCTCAGGGTTTCATCGTCGAAACCACGTACCACCGGTTGGCTCCCATGTCACGCAATCGACAGGGAGGACCGAACTCCCTCGGCCGAGATCAACGTCGGTGACGGCCCTGCTCGTGGCAGGTATCGCGACTTCGGCGGTGATGGTACTTCATACTCGTTCTTCGATTTTGCGGTTGCCCATGGGCCGTTTGTTGATTGGAAACAATCTCGCAATCACTTCGCCAAGCAGACCGGGGTGAAGCTGCCCCGAGGCGACGAGGACGCCAGGGCCGTTGACAAACTTGAGCTGTACGATCTGACTCCCGTTGGGAAGATGATGTGGTGCAGGCGCAAGCAAGGCGTCTCACCAAGGGCGATCAGTCAAGTGGGCGGAAGGGGTGCTCGATGGCCACGGGGATTGGCGCCGCAGATCCAGCAGTTCCTTTTGACGATACCGATGTTCGGTTCTGCATTGCTGGAGACAGATCCGGTTGCCTACCACTCGGCTCCGCTTTATGGTAGGCAGATTCGCAAGTGGCGAGGGAAGGATAACGAGCCAGACCTGATCCGAACCATGACGCTAGGCAGCCCTGGGCTCATGAACGTGTGGGCGTTGAGGCACTTGGGCGAAGCCGAGGTTGTTTGGCTTGTCGAAGGACTGTCAGACATGCTTGCCTTACAGACGGCCCTGGAGGAACGTACCGATCACGTCGTCGTTTCGTGCGGTGGAGCCAGTTATTCCTTAGCCGAGGAACTCTGTCCGCATTTCCAGGGTAAGGATATACGGATCTGCTATGACAACGACGAAGCCGGTCGCAATGGAGCCAAAGTACAAGTTGGACGGCTGGTCGACGTGGCCGGTGAAATTCGCAACATCAGCTTGCCGAAGGGCGTAAAGGATCTCCGCGACCACCTCAACTCAGGAAAGGATTACGCAGACCTCTGGCAATACTCCCAAACCTTCGATCTGATCCAACCGGCGGACAAGTCAGAGCAGCTCGAACCGCATCAGGCACTACTCACCCGGTTGGGGATCGTCGTGTGTGGGCAGCTCGACGGCACCGAATCGATCGAAATCTACAGCCGCGATCTTCACAAGACCACCCTCGTCCGAGACATCAACCGGTTCACGCTCGAATCGGCCATCCTGGCGGTGGGCAAGGGAGTTGAGGACCACGTAACCGACGAGAAGGACGGTGGCCCGACGAAGCGGTCGATCAAGGATCTCCGCAAGGCAATCGTCAAGGAAGGCAGTACGAGATTACTGTCCAGCCGGCCAGCGATTGGCTGCGGCATCTGGCCTGCGGGCGAGTCCATTGTGCTCGTGGGGCCTCGGCATGCAGACGTCTACACGCCCAGCGGCGATCTGGAGTCCCTTGACACGCCAGCCTTGGGTGAGCAGCGGCTGAAGTTCAACGGCGAATCCTGGTACGACCGCGGCGAACTGCAACGGAACCTCAACTTGGCCGGGGATATCAATTGGGTCCAGGAAACCTTCTCTGAAGCCGTCTCTCTCTTCGAGAAGTGGGACAACTGGACGCAGGAGACGACTCCGCAGCTCGTGGCTGCCCTGGTGTGCGCGACCTGGATTCAGACGTTGTGGGCCTTCCGGCCGCTGGTCGGCATTCTGGGCCCGACCAACTGCGGCAAGTCCTTGCTGCTGGAAGAGACGCTGCCCTTCATGTTCGGCGGTCTGAAGCTCTTCTGCACGAAGCCAACTGAGCCCGGCTTGAGGCAGGCGATTGGCGACATGTCAATGGCAGTGGTGATCGATGAATTCGAGAAGTGTGACCACCGGGCCAAGGTACTGGAATACCTCCGCACGTCCTCGCGTGGTGGGCATACCCTCAGAGGGACTACTGGATCGAAGGGAGCCGTAGCCTATGGACTGAAGCATATCGTTTGGGTCGGCGCCATCGAAATCAATCTGCCAACCGCGGCCGATGCAAATCGCTTTTTGATTTTCCACCTCGGGAGCGTGAACCTGGGGCCCGCGAAACTCCAGCCGCTTGAGCCAGTAGTTCTACGTGACCTGGGGCAGCGGCTCTTGGCAATCGTGGTTCGAAGGCACCGGGAAATCTTGAAACGAGCCAGCGATATCAAGCAGATACCGATTGCAGTGGACAACCGCGTTCTGGAACTGTACTCGGTTCCAGCGGCGGTGATTGCAGAGGTCGGCCAGTTCGACCGAGGGGCAACCGTAGGGTTCCTAAAAGCTGTCTTGGCTGAACAGATCGTTGAAGAGCACCAGAGCGACGAGGCGAGCCTGGTGGCTGAGATCCTAGAATCCCATGTGCAGTTGCCCCGCGGCCGTAAGGAGACGATCTCGGCCGTCCTGCGTGGCGATGGAGGGCCGTACGAGGACAACAGCGGGCAGGCGATGTCTCGCGATGACGTCTTGGGCTCTGTTGGGATCCGGGTGGTCAACGACGACAGCGGCCTTCCTGTTGAGGTGTTTTTCGCCAAGAATCTCATCAGCAAACACTTGCTGAGCCGCACGACCCACCGGGATCAGGACATTGCGATGATCCTTTGTCGGATCAATGGCGCCGAGCGCAATCAACAAAGGATCGGGGGCCACTCCCCAAGGGGGGTGCTAGTCCCAATTACCGAACTACAGAAATTGGTTGGCCTGGACATCCCATGGGGACCAGAACGGCAGAATTTCTAATGCAACGAAAAAACACGTTCGCCGCAGAGATAAATACAGCAACTGTGCAGCGAAAATGCAGCAAGAAAACAACGAGATTGCAGCGAGATTACAGCCTGATTTCTGCTGCAACGAAAAAACCGTATGTTTGCAGCGAAAAAACAGCAAGATTACGAGATGTTTCGGGATACGGGCCTCCGTATGGGGGGCGTGCGTCCCAGTGTCCCAGGCGAAATGTCCTGCTGGTACAGGAATGGGACATCTTTTGCGCAAACGTGTATTGTTGTAACTATAGGAGTGAGAGAGAGATAGATTGAGTGTTTGTAGTAGTAGTAGTAGTGTTGTACCAGTGTACCAGTGTTTCTCCTTTAAGTCCCCCCTATAAAGCGTTGTCAATTATCTTCTCCATCTCCTCCTTTATATGTGTGTAACTCCCTTTTTTGCTGGTACAGTGGGACACGGCACTTAACTTATTTGATAGCAACAGGTTGCGTGTACCATTGCGTTGGGACAGCCCTGAGTGGTTGGGACAAGCACCAAATACAACTAAATGCCACTCCAATAGGTGATTTGACATGCCTAACCCACTCACCAACCCGCTCGATTGCCCCGGCACCGCTCGTCGCCCGAGTTCGACGATGGTTCCCGAGGACCGTCCCATTGAGAGTAAGACGCCCGGGTTTCTCGTCATCGCTGGCGACACCGGCGAGTTGCTGACCGACGGACTCCGCTCCTGGCTGCGAGCTGCAGTGGAGGCTGGGGTTCCATGGGAGGCCGTGGAAGGCAGGTTGGTGTCCGTGGCCCGAGCGATGTATGAGTTGGCTGAACATGAGACGGAGCAGAAGCAGATGCAAGAGAAGGTGAGGATGAAGATGAGGGGGAAGGGGAAGAAGAAACCTCAGGTGAGAAAGCGAAGGTGAATTATGAACATCATCACTCAACTCTACTGGCGGCTGTACTTCACGGCGTCGTTCTGGTGGTCGATCGTCATGTGGTTCGGCGACGGATGTCCGACTGCTCCAAAGCTGGCGACGATGGGAAACGCTATCGGCTGCGGGTGGCGACACCAGATGGCGAGAGCGGATTGGAAGTCAGGACTGGCACCCAACCTGCAGACGGCATTGAAAGCCCGGATAGATCGAACCGAGTGGTATCGGCGGCGGGAGAAGAGACTTCGGGCACATGATGCCGAGATATGTCAGAAATGGTTTCTGTGGGTCGATGGAGAGAAGGAGGCGATGACGACGGAGAAGTATTTGGAGGTTGTGGAGGCGTTCCGGAAGGCCGCCGCTTGATTGGCGAGAGTGGATTGCGGAAGTTGACGCCGAGGCCGCTGAGGCGGCAGCCGAATGGTGAGCCCGGAGGGAGGAAAGCCATGAGCACAGAGATTGATGGGATCGCTCGCAAAGCCGCAAAGCAGTGGTGTGATTTGTTTGTGAAAGAGGTGTTGACGTCGCGGGTGTCCATGCGAGAGAAATTCCAACGCGTATTCTCCGCGGGATTCAAAAGGGGACTGCAGGTCGGCGAAGCGGCGAGCGAGTTGGCGGAGGTACTGCCAGATGAGTCTACGAACACGAAGGGAGGTGAGTAGATGAGCGACGGACCAGTTGATACGTCATTTATGCGAAACACGGAATACATGAATTGGTGCGAGGCCGAAGTCAAGCGGCTGAAGGCGGGCCTAGAGAGCATCGTAAATATGCACCATACATCGCAGCCGGGCACCCTAACAGCGACTCCGCTGGTAGCAATTGCCATGGCGACACTGGCAGGCCACGGCCCGAGTCCGGAGGGAGGTGGAGAATGCTAGAGGATGTTATGGAACCCAGCGATCAGGAACGTGCAGGACTACCAGAAGACTCAGCGGAGTACATGATAGCACTTGAGGCCGAAGTTGAGCGACTTCAGAAACGGGACAACGAACGCACGGGAATGATCAGCGATGCGTTGTGTACTGAGATCACGCGGCTGAAAGTTATCGTCGAACGACTGGCAAAAGAGGTTGCGAGACTCAAAGCCGCCTGGATCGGAAGCAGGACGACGACTGAGATTGACTAACACGAGCCGGCCGGTCGCAGCCGGGGCGTGGCACCCTGGGCCCCGGTGAGCCACCTACTCGGCGGCTGGCCGGCTCATAGTTAAAATGAAGGAATAAATGATGTTTCGCAAAAAAGTTCCCGTTTTGGTTAGCATGTTGATTGGTATTGTAGTTCTCTGCGTAGCCTTGAGCGGGGCCTTGGCAGTCTATTTGCACGGGCAGCCTAGCGTGCAAGAAGTTTCCTTGCCGGTGGCAGTAGTCGAGCCGTACCAGTGGAAAAACACGTATCCAAACGACGGCATTACTCAAGGCGATCCTGGTGCCCATGTCTATGTCTACTTTCAACCGCGGGCCTTCGGCATTACTGACGAAACCGTTCCCGATTGTTTTATGCTGAGAATCTCTCTGAGCCCTTGGTATCGACAGGGATGGCGCATAGTGACCGCGCAGGGCTACATTGGCGACCGTCACGAGATCGCTCAGAAGCCGAGGGATAAGCAGGACGAGCCAGTGGGGGATAGGCCAGTGGACATGGTGCAAATTGCAGGCGACGAGAAAAATGCGTACGACGAACGCCGGGCCTATTGGGATCACCGTAAGCCTGATCAGCTATGTACGCTCCGGCTGAAGTTGCACCATGATGGAAGTGGTGTCTCATTTGTGGGGCTCAAGAGGGCGATGCAGATCGACTGCGTGGAAACACTTAGGGTACGGACTGCATACTGGGACGAGCCGACGTCGGTGGAAACGCAACTCCGCCATTAACACCCTCCTCGCGGTGCGGATCCATAAAGATGCTTAGATTGCCACTCATTTGTGGAGCTATTCGCCGACACGGTGCCACCGATTTATGGATCCACAGACCGAACCCGATCCAATGCCACCCACAACTACGCAGCGAGTGGTACCCGATAATGACCACCCGAAATTCACGGTGCGGAAAGCTGCTTTGCAATTGCCACCCGTAAAGCGAGGCCCATAATGGCCCGACCGAATCGCAATCGATGCAAGCGAACTATCTACCTGGGTGATCGGGAAATCCAAGCATTGGACGCAATCTCCCGACGAATAATAGTCGGAACCAAGGCCGCGGCCATCAGGTTTGCGATTCTGGAGACGGCCAGGCGTTTCAAGGTGGTGCCACGGAGTGGTGCCAGTCTTCGGCTCGTGAAGGCAGTCAAAATGCTTCACCTTCTGCCCGAACGAGACAAGCGGATGCTCGATAGGCTTTGTGCCGAAGTGGAAAAAGACCACTCTTGACACCCCCCTCGCGGCCCAATACAATGCGGAGCGAGTAGGTGGCAGGAGGGTATCCTGCCGACTTCTAACTTAGCCGAGCTAAAGTCAGGCGACTGTCTCGGGTTTTCGAGCCCGACGTTTCTCGACGCCGTCGTCAACCTCGCTACCTGGGGCCTCCCCAATTGGGGGTGCTCACATGTCGCGGTGGTGATTCGAGATCCGGAAACCTGCGATCGGTTGGTGGCTGAGTCCACTACGCTGAGCCACCTGGCCGACTACACGCCCGGCTGCGTGAAGAGCGGCGTGCAGGCCCACCCGCTCAAGGACCGTCTCACAGAGCACCGTGGGCGAATCTGGCACTATCCTCTGCCCGAGCCGCTGGGTAACTTCAAATCGAAATTGCTCTGGGATGGCTACAGGCGGCACCTCCATGCGAAATACGAGTACGCCGGCGCCTGGCACGCTCGCCGTACACCGCGCTCCCGGCTGATCCGGCGGCTGTCTGGTGAGGATCTCAACTCGCTGTACAGCCCCGAGTTTGTCGTGGCGATGTATCGGTACGCCGGCATTCTTGACTGGCAAAATGCATCCAAGTATTCCCCCAATGCACTTTGCCAGCGGCTCGTTGAGACCGGCGTCTGCAAACCGCGGAGGAGGCTCGTACTGTGAACCGACAGCATAGAATCGACTGCCCCAACAAGGAGGATTCTTGATGGCAGACTCCGCGAAGTCCAAGTTACCCGCGACAGAAGTCGTGCCTAACGCGGATAACATCGTCAGGAAGGCGACGATCATTGCAGCAAACACGTCCTCAGCTCTCGATCGTGAGATTGTGAATCGCGTCAATGCACGTCTTGTAGCCCCTTCTGTCATTGTGACCGATGTGCAGGCGCAATCAGTCAGAGACAGTCGTGCAGAAAGTATCTAACAGTAACGTGCTTTTACTGTGCCTGTTTATCGGCGGCCTTCTGGTGTGCGTTGGCATAATAGCGAAAGAAGACCCGCGATATTTTCAGTGCCGTCAGTGTCCGGCTGTCTACAAAATGACAGGCGGGCTGAACTTTAAGGGGCCGACTACTTGCCGCCGCTGTGGTGTGAAGAGTCTGAGGGAACTTCCCGAGCGACTCAGCGGTTGGGACGAGGAGCGATATCAGCGAAATGGTGATGAAATACCGCATTAACCAAAATCACGTTCGGAGGCTGATTCTGTGAACCGACGCACTTTCTGCACCGGCCTGGTCGTCGTGCTGATTGTCTTCTTCACCGCGGCCATTTGTTCCGCTCAAGGTGGTTGGGGCGGGGGGCAAGACCTCGTGTCGAGATCAGACTGGCGAGGGAGTCCGCAGAATGATTGCCCTCCGGGTGAATGTCCACCTGGTGGTTGCTCCACGGCCCAGCAGCCAGTAGCTTCCCTGGGACCGCCTGAGCAAGTCCAGCGGCCCGTCGCAGTACAGGGTGCCTCTGCCTCTGCCGCGGCCTATCCAGCGGTCTGTCGAGTTAACTGGCCAGGTGCTTCAGGGAACGATACGGGCGTTCTGGTAGCCGTGGAGGGAGATACTGGCATTGTTCTTACCGCGATGCACGTAGCGAGACTCATCGGCGACAAGGGTGTTGTTCATTTCGATGGCGCGCAGAACATCCCCGTGCGTCAAGTGTTCTGGGACCGGGATGGTTGGGATGTAGCGGCGTTGAAAATCGATCGACCAGTAGGAATCGAACCTATCGCGATTGCATCCGAGCATCCGCCGCAAGGAAGTTCCGTTACGGTTGCGGGTTACGGTATGAGTAGCTTCTTGGCTCGGTCTGCCCGTGTGAAAGGATACGCTCGTCCGTGGAACAGGCCAGAGTTGTCTTCCCAGGAAGTGGTGGTGATGGATCAGGGTCGTGTGGGCGATTCGGGCTGCCCGATGCTCGATAGTTCTGGGCGAGTTGTGGCGATTCTCGGTAGTAGCAATTTCAGAGACCAGTCTGCCGGCCCCAACTGCCATGTGATCCGGCGGTTTCTCAAGCGAGTGTTTGCACGAATCAGAGGAGGGTTCAAGCGTCGGCCGAAGGCTGGGACCGGCTCAATTCCTGCACCGATAGTTAGCGGGCTGCCGCCGCTTGTGCCGCCGGTGCCGGCAGCAGAGGACAATGGCCCGCCGGCACCGGTTGAGTTTTACGTCCCTGGCGTCGAAGTAGAGCCGGGGCTGTATTCTGAACTCGTCACCGTGGTCCAAGACAACACCGATGCCCTGGCCAGTTCGACAAGACGGATTGCGGTTCTCACTGAGAGAGTGGACGCATGGGAAATGACAGGAGTACGAGGTGAGCAAGGGCCACAGGGCGAGCCAGGACTGTCAGGGAACGGTGAACGTGGGCTCCAGGGCATCCAAGGCGAACAAGGAACTCAAGGCACAGCGGGCACGTCGCCCGATATCGATTTGATTGTTGCGGAGGTGTTGAAGCGTTTGCCGCCCCAGGTGGCGTCGTTCAGCATTACTCCGCGAAACCAACCCCAGTAACGAGAGGACAGTACGATGCCACTAGATGAAGTTCAAGGCCAAACCCCTCAGCACAGCCAGGGCTACGGCCCGGCCGAACATGCGGACGACACGCGGCAGTCGCAGCACACCGTGAGCAACGACGCACCGACGGACGTGAACTGCAATGCAGTGATCGCCCGGGAGCAGGCTGCCACATTCGCGTTGATGGGCAAGAACTTTGAGGCCAATGCCAACCGCCTCAACAAGGTTGCCGATCTTCTCTTTCAGAAGCTTGGCGTTGTGAAATGATCGGATCGCTCGAAAACAGCCGGCTCGTCAAAGTGATCGAGCAGGTTGAAGCCGGCGAGAAAGTCGACTGGGCCCGCGTCGGGTTACTCCAGACGTTGGACGTAGCCCGCGCGGGACAGCAGGCGTTGGTGGAAGCCCTCGAACAACAGGACGAAGCAAATGAGCATTTTCGGCAACTCGGCGACGAGTAACGGTGCGTCCAGCAGGGAGTTCCTGCCCAACAAGGAGCACCTGTACGGAGAGTTTCTCAACTCAATGCGATGGCGTCAGAAGACAGCCCGAAGGGCCACCAACAAAGCCCTAGACCTGCCGGAGGACGACGTGAATACAAACGTCAGCAACCGCACCGGGCTTGACTGGAAGGGGCTCGCAATTTTGGGCGCCACGGTGCTTGGGGCGTTTGGGTTGTACCAATTCCGTCCGCAGGCTGAGCCTCAAGCCCCGCCACCTCCCCTTGCCCAACAAGCCCCGGCTCCGGTGGTTGACGAGGAATGGGAGCTGCGGCTTTTTGATTCCGAGGGTAACGTGATTCACCTGCCACAGCGAGGTGCTGAGTGATGCCTCACGCTGAAAAATGTCCGGTGTGTAGAGGCTCTGGAAAGTTGCCGCCTGTTGGAAATGGGACTGCGGATACGTTTCCGCGACCGTGTCACGGCTGTAACGGTCGTGGTTGGATCACAACCGACCTTCCAACTGTCACCACGGCCCCCCTCACCTCGGCGGAGCTTGCCGCGTGGGATGCCGCGAGTGACGAGGCTTTGAGGAAAGTGGAGCAAGGATGATTCGTCGAGCCTTCACCATCATCGCCTGCCTGCTCCTGATTGCCTCTGCCAATGCCCAGGCAGTCGATTCCCAACAGCGTGCCGCCCAGCTCGGCTTGACATTCGTCTCCGCCCCCGCCCTACGTCGTCCCGCTTGGTCCGGCATCCTTGGCGACATCTACGCCCACAACGACAAAGTGGAACGCTGGGGTGCTGCTACTACTCTAGCTCACGAGGGGACGCATGGGGCGAACAGTGTAATCAGGAATCGATATGGTGGCTTGCGTAAACTCAACGCGATGTACGTCGGCCACAACCTGGCCATCGTAATCAACGAACCGCGAGTACATCTCACCGAGGTCGCCCGGCTCCTGCCGGCGGGTATGCGGGGGATGACGTTTGATCTGTACTTCCGTCAATCGTTGCGGGATTGGGGAGACTACACGCTCTACCTATTCGACGAGTGGAGTGCGTATGTCAACGGTACTTGGACAGGGCACAGCAGAAACGGGATTGGTTCGTCTGACGCTCAGCAGATGGCGGAGTTCAGCGTCTACGTGATTGCCGCGATGCAAGCAGTGACGAGAGCGAAACTCGGCTACGACGTGCGGCAGATGCGAGCGGCGATAGCCTGGATGTTGGAGTGGCGAGTCCTGCCTTTGCTGGAACGCCCTGGAGCGGAAGCAGGACGACGGCACTGGCGACGATTTTGCGAATCGGCAGAGACGGATGGATTGCGGCAGTTCGTGAGGGCGAGCTTCGGTGTGGAGTGGACGCGGCAGGTTATGAGGTTTTGAGGGGAGGGAGAGAATGAGCCTTACAATCAAGGCAGCTCATGATGTTCTAGACAAGGCTAAAGTGTGGAAAAAAGATGGGACATACCCACAACTTGTGGGACGGATAAAGATGCTCATTCGTGAACGGGACAGGCTGAAAGCCGAGATTAAACGGCTGGAAGTTGATGCTGCCTGCACAACCGACTTCCCAATTCTCACCACGGCCCCCCTCACCTCGGCGGAGCTTGCCGCGTGGGATGAGGCACTGATCAACGCTGGCCGCGCGACGAGGGAGAAGCAGACGTGACGGCACCGAAATGTGGCTATTACACTTCGCCGAACGAGTGCCCGATTTGCGGCGTGGACTGCGTGGAGTGTCCGGAACGCCAACCGATTGAGATCACTGTTACGATCGGCCCTCCGCCGGCAGGCTACGAATGTGACTATGAATGCCAAGCCGCTTACACTAGGGGCCAAACGTCTGTCATTTACATCACGTCGTTGCCAGACACTTCGCTTCGCGTTTGCGATCCAATCCGTGTGGTTACAGAGAGATTGACTCAAGACAACTATGTTTCCCAAATGCCCAGCGCGAATGTCAACGCATCTGGGGACACTTTTGAAGAGGCGATCGACAACCTAAAAGACATGATTGTGGCTACGTACGACCTTCTTTCAACCTCGCCACTACCTACTCTGGGCCCCTCGCCATCTCAGCACATCAAGATCTTGAGGCAACACATCCAGAGACGGCGTTGATATGGCAACGCAGATTACGAAGGAACTCGCAAAGGAGATTGCCAAGAAGCTGGGGGCGAAGAAGGCCCCATCCGCAAGATTCTAAACAGCTCGGTGAGGAACAAGACGACGGGTGCATCTGCTGGCCTCATTGTCAGCACAGCAGCGGATAATGAGGCAACACCAACGGTCTACACACAAGCCGATGCAGACATGAAGATTGAGGCCATGCCATGAGTGCACAAGGGTTTACTGTGTCTTATGACGAGCAGGGAAACGGTTGCTGGGTACAGACCTCTCTGTCTCTGTATTACGAGGTGACTCGGATTGCTGCCGTCGCGACCGAGTCTTCGCATGAAGTTTATGAATGCACCGCCGATGCAGACATGAAGTTTGAGGTCATACCATGAGTGTCGGAGCTTGGGTAGGAGTTATAACGCTGTTCTGCTTCATCCTGTTCAGCGTCGTGACTGCTACCTGGATTCTGGCCAAGTTGCTGAGTACGTTTTCTCGCACGATTGGCGAGCTGACGGTCCACGTCGGTGACCTGACAAAGAAAGTGGAGACGCTGTTTGATCTGTGGAACACTCGCCAGTGCGAGAAGCATACGGCGGAACTCGATACGCTCGTCCAGAGGGTTGGGCGGCTTGAAAAGGATAACTAGACGACTCCCCGCTCTGCGGAGCGGTTGCCCCGGCCTATACGACCGGGGAGTTTTGAAACAACGAAGGAGGAGAGCATGACCATTACACTCATCGACATGACCCCTGACCAGCGGTTGAGGCTGGCAGTCAGCAAGGGACTGAAACGAGTAGTCAACAAGACGCTCGAAGACGGGACGAAGTATGCGATTTGCCTGCTAAAACTCCATCCCACCGTCGTTCCGGGCGACTATCCGGCCCTGAAAACGGCGGTGGAAGGCGTCACCGGCATCCAGGAGATCGAACTCTTGGTTGACCGTGAGACGCGCGCGACCGAGGACATGCCAGCTCCGCTCATTGCCGACGGCACGGTGGCGATGGAGATGGAGATTCGCGTTGACATTGACTTTATCGACACGCCACCGGAGGAGTAGACTGTGGCCGAACGCTACTACGATGGCGGCGTAGACGCTGACTGGAACGATGTCAACCAATGGTCTGACACCGACGGTGGAGGTACGCCTGCATCTACCGTTCCGGACGCGGATGACAACGCCAACTTCACGGCAACCACTCGCTAACAATTGAGGGGGTGAACGACTAATGGCGCATTCAACTCTAATCTCACTCCCCGCTAGTTCGTTTGTCGGTGACAACGATGCTCAGCTCGTTGGTGGTGACGCTGCGGCAACGCCTGTCAATCATCTGGGCCGTCCTGCAATGGCGTTCGACGCAACGGACGAGGAGGCGATGGTGTCGGCAGAGCTACCAATGCCTGGACAGTACGCAGGCGGGGTTCTGACGGCAACCATCCACTTTGCAATGGCGTCCGATGCAACGAACGACATAAAGCTGGACATGTACGTTGAGGCCAAAACGCCTGATACGGATACGCTGGACATGGAAGCTGCGTCGAGTTGGCACACGCTCAATACAGGTACGGTTTCTGTCGGCGGCACGACGGCTGGTGACCCACTCACGCTGGTGATTACGCTGACCAACAAGGATAGCGTAGCGGCTGGCGATCTTGTCCGATTTGGTATTCGCCGTGACTGCGACTCTGGTGACGACGACGCAAGCGGCGACTTGTTCATCTACTCTGTGGACATCTGGGAAACCACGTAATGGCTTGGCACTTCGACGAAACTTCCGGTCATTACGTAACGCTTGGCGACAATGCGGCACTGACGTTGCCGGATGGTGACTGGACGATCGGAGGCTGGATTAAGCTGGATGACAACTTAGGGAGTTTCTATCAATACTTTCTGAGTTGGGGAAGACTTAACGTGTCTCCTAGCTGCAACTGGTTTTTCAATGAAGCATTGGCGCCCTCGAATGGAAACAAGCTGTCGGTCGCCGTGGTAGATGGTGGGGGCGATGCATTTTTCTTTACCAGTTCGGGCACGCCTGGCACTAACACAGCCTGGCAGCACCTTGCATTAGCGCGAGCGAGCGGTGTATTGACGCAATACATCAATGGAGCTGCGGACGGTTCGGAAAGTGATGCTCTAGTAGACGCCATTGATGTAGGTGACAGTCTCTATCTTGGAATGCGTTCGGATGGCAGTATCAGCCGGCGACTTGGCGGCAGTATGGCTGAGTGGGCCAAGTGGAATCGTGCGTTGTCAGCAGGTGAGTTGCTTGGACTTGCTGCGGGCTGGACACCAGACAGCTTTCCGACACCAGCTTGGCATGTACCGATGTTTGGTGGCCAGTATATCGAAAAACGAGTGCCGCTGACGGTCACGAACAACAACAGCACGGCAGCCGATCACCCTGGCGGTTTGATCTATCCTCCTCCGTCTTTGATCCTCCCCCTCGGAGTCGCAACGAAAGAGCGGTACTTCGATGGTAGCGAGAACGCGAACTGGGCCGAGAATCTAAACTGGGCAGCCAGTGCTGCAGGTACTCCACCGGCCAGTGCTCCCGTAGCCGAGAACAACGCCACGTTCGGTGCCGGCGGCGACGGCAACGTCTGCACGCTGGAAGTCTCCCCGTCCATCGCCGACCTGACATTCCTCGTCGGCTACACGTCCAAGTTCGACATGGGCGTCCAGGACCTGACCTGTTCCGGCGATATGACTTTTGATGGCGGGGGTGAGTTCGACTGCGGGATGGGGACGACGATTACGTGTGGGGGGAATTTTGATAACAAGGATCAGGCGACATGGACGAAAGGCACCTCCACCCTCGTGATGGACGGGGCGTCCAAAACCATCACGTCCAAGGCCTCCAACCCGCTGCATCACGTGACGATCGATGGCACGATATCAATCGTTGCGGGAGTTGGGGAATACGTCCACATCTTCGGCACGCTGTTGGTCAATGCCTCGAAGACGCTCACCATCGCCGACAACATCAAGCAGCGTGGTGGTACGACTGTCAACGGTACTTTGACCTGGGACCAGGCCAAGCTCACAGCCGACTGGGTCACGGAAGTGACTGTCGGGGCGTCGGGGATTGTCAACGGCTCTGGCGTGATGCGAGTCTCAGGCAATCTCGACAACTCTGCCGGCGGGACGTGGAGCGTAGATACCTGGGTTTCCACTCGCTCCGATGCTGTCGTGACGATCAGTGCCGACACCTACGGCGGCGACTGGGAGCTGTCAGTCTCCAGCAGCAACTCACCTACGCTACGACCAGCGGCCGGTACGACCACGTTCACGGGCTCGTTCCTCATCGACAACCCCAACGGTGGTTCTGCAGAAACAGCCACGATGGACCTGGCGACGAACAATGCCAGCCTGATCTTGCAGGGCGACTGGACGTTACAGGAGAGCACTGCCGACAAGGTTGTCTGGTCCAAGGCTGCCACGGGCACGGTGACAATTTCGGGCGTGAATCAAAGGTTCAGCGATACGATCAACACGCCGCAGGACGTTGGCAAGATTGTCATAACCAACTCAGGGACGTACACCCTGGATTCAACCAAAACCTGTACGGACCTCACGGGCACCTCGGGCGGCATGGACGTGAACGGTGAGGACATCGACGCTTCCGTTGACGTAATGTTTGCTTCAGGGTTCGACTTGGCTGACCTCACCGGGTCCACCATCGGCTGTGAGGAGTTCTCTGGTAACGGGCAGACCGGGTTCAACGCGGTTGGTGAGTGGTTCTTGCAGGCGTCGGATGGCGCTGACATTGTCAATGCCACGATTACCAACTGCAACGCGGGGGGATTCGCTGAGGTAGATGCGACGGTGAATTGCGAGGATGGTGGGGGAAATACGAACGTGGACTTCGGGACGGTCATTCCGCTGTTCATGCACCACTACAAGCAGCTCATGGGAGTTAACTGATGAAGGAACTCAGAGCCAATACCGAAGTCATCGTCACCATAGGGCCGTTCGTGGATGTTGGTGTTCGCGACATCTGCACCACCGCGGTGGATGCCCGGCTTGGCGTGAGCGGTCTGAGTATCCCAATCGCCATGAGACACTACCTGCAAATGATGGGAGCAGGATAATGCAAGAGTTAAGGGCAAATACCGAGATTATTGTCACCGTGGGACCGTTCGTGGATAAGGACGATGGCCTAACGCCCCAGATCGACATCACGCTCAGCGGCAACGAAGCGGAACTGCTCAAGCATGGCTCGGTCACGGTAGTGGACATCTCCGGAGCGACGTGGGCGGCCATAGCAAACTGCCGAGGATACTACGGCCTGACGCTCACGACGAGCCACACGAACACCGAGGGGCTGCTGACCGTAATTGTGCAGGACGATTCGGACTGCTTGCCCGTCAAGCAAGAGTTCCTGGTTCTGTCGCAAGCGGCGTGGGATAGCAAGTACGCTGCAAAAGACGATGGTTACATGGATGTGAATGTCAAGACGGCAACCTTAACTGCACTGGATGCGATTCTCAAGACTTCTACATTCGCCTTGGCGATGGCCGACGCAATCTGGGACGAAATTCTCACGGGCAGCACGCATAATATAGCGACGTCTGCTGGCCGGCGATTACGCCAGGTTGAGGCTGCGGCCGTACACGCGAGCGGAACGATAGCGGCTGTTACAGACGGACATACGATTACACTTGATGCTGGTGCAGTTGCGACTGCTGATTACTATGTTGGTGATCGCCTACAGATTATTGAGGGGGTTGGAATAGGGCAGTCGAGACTCATCACGACATATACGGCAGGTAAGGTTTGTACGCTAGACAGTAATTTTACCACGAATCCAAACACGTCGTCGCTTTATGATGTGGTAGCTGCTGATGTGCATGTCAGCCTGTCTGATGCCGATCTGGCCGGTGGGTTTGTCGCCACGTATACAAACACGACGACGATTACACTTGATGCTGGTGCAGTCGCAACTGCTGATTACTACCAAGATATGATGATTATTTTCACGCATGGCACTGGAGCAGGGCAATCAACGAAAATCACAAATTATACTGCTGGCCGAGTATGCACTTTGTCTCCCGCGTTGACCGTGGCGATTGATACGACAACCAGTTGGCATATAGCGGCGACTGTGACGAGTGGGCTGTCTCTAGCCTCTGATGGTCTTGACCTTGTAACGTCTTGGACGACTAATATCACAGGCTCCGTGTCTGGGAATTCAACCCACGACGCTGCTGCTGTCAAGACGGCCATCGAAGCTGGTGGATCGTCGTTGGCACAGATTCTAACGGATACGGGAACGACCCTGCCAGCAACGCTCGCCTCTATCTTGTCAGACTCCAATGCGATCCTGGTAGACACTGGTACAACCTTGCCGGCATCGATCACTGCACTGCAGAACGATAGCCCCGGCTATCCGACCAAGGGCGTGGCGCTGACAAACTTCGTCTTCTTCATGGTTGACTCTGCCGATCACGTCAGTGCAAAGACGGGATTGACGGTGACCGCTACAGTCGGCAAGGACGGCGGGGCGTTTGCTGGTTCCACGAATAGTTCCAGCGAAATCAGTGACGGCTTTTACAAGCTGACGATAACCAGTACCGAGATGAATGCTGACGTAGTGTCCCTGAAACTCATGGCGGACGGGGCCGATGTGCGGGCGATTACCATACTGACTCAGCCAACGTAGCATCATGATAATCGAATGGGCAACGGCAGACCAGCGTTATCCTGGCGCGATTTGGAACTGGGGAGTAAGTACGGTACGTACGGTACCCACTCCACCCGATCATGTCCGCCGCGGCCCTTCTTTTCAGGCTGACCCTATCCGTCGTGGCCCCTCGGAAACCTCCACCCCGATACGCCGAACAGAAACAGTGGATTCAGCTATCCGCAGGCCCCAACGGTGATGAAACGTGACACCGTTTTCACCACAGAGTCTCAAGTCCCAGCCGGTGTTGACGGCCGACATGGAGCGATCGCTGTTGGGGCACGCCCAGAAATCAAAGTCCAATCAGTCAGCTCGGGATCGGCTGGTCCTCTCCTGCCTCCCCTGGTTGGTCCCGTGGATATCCAGTTGCTACCAGGGCAAGGGCGTTCCACTGCCCGATCTCCTCGCCGCGGCCGTCACGGGAGTGTGCGACGCGGTGGACAGGTACGATCTAGACACACGTACGTGTCGGTTTCGTGAGTACGCCGAGTCGCTCGTAAAGAAACACGTCGGGAAAGCATTCGTGACTGAAGGGCCTCGTCTCGTCAGTGTGCCGGCAAACGTGTTCTGGGGAAGCTGTCTCACATCACGGTGGGAGCAGGCGCAAGTCACTGAACGCATCGCACCATTGCCTGGCAGCCTTGCGGCGCCCAATGGAAATCCTGCTGCTATGGTGGCGGAACATCTCGACGAGAAGGCCAGGGCAAAACGGCTGGAGACCCTCTTGCGATACGTACCGCCACGAGGTCGTACAGTCATAGCACAGCGGCGGCAAGGAAAGACGTTTCGAGAAATCGGAAAGGTAATGAGCTGTTCGGAAAAAACCGCCTGGGATCTCTATCGGCGGACGCTGAAGACTTTGCGGGAAGAGGCTGAAGTTCGGGGATGGAGGGACGAGGAGTAAGGGACGAGGGAGGGATGAGGATCAGGAACCTTTCTCTTTCTCTTCCATTTCCTCTTTCTCTTTGGCTTTCGCCCGGAACTCCATCTCGTGTGTATATGCGCGATTGCACTTCGCCTGGTTCCATTTTCGGCCGAATCCGCGTAGGAGTGGCTTGCGGTTCTCTTTGATGGCGGCCCTTTTCTCGATCTCATCAGAGATTTCGTCCCAACTTGACCCGTCTCTGTCGCGTATTTCAACAATCGCACGCATGACAGCTCGCGTTGCCCAGCACATTACGTCCTGCTTCGTGCCGTCGGCTCGCCGGACTCGCTTCATTCCCACGGGCACCCTTCCCGTGGGTTGCCCTCTCGCTATGAGTCTTGCGAATGTCTGTAGCGAGTGCTCCCTGGCAATTTCTGCTTGCATTTGATGGACGGACGTTAGAACATTCAGCATCAGGGTGTTGTGAGCGTTTGCCGATTGCATGCTCGGGCCCAGTTCGGCGAAATGCACTGTGACGCCTTTCTCTTTCCATTGATCCATTACGTCACACCTGTCTGCTACGTTGCGAAACGCCCGATCTAACTTGGCGAAAATCACATGGTCCCCGGCTCGAAGGGCACGCCAGAGTAGGGCACCACCCCGGCGTGCGTTGAATGGCCGCATCGACGCGCTGGTGACCTCGTCAACAAACCACCCTGGTCGATCCGCCGAAACGCCCGGCTTGGGCTTGAGGCAATTGCGGACGTAGGGTACGTTGAGGTAGCGTTTGTTGCAGTTCGGGCAGAAGAATTTCTTCGTCCTCCCATCGCGAACCGACTGGCAGCTATAGTCGTTACCGCCCGCACCCCAGGTGATATCGGGTACATTGTTGCGGACGAATTGAGCGTAATACGCCTCTACGCGAATGATCTGCCCGTCCAACCCTATCTGAGTTTTTTGCGATTGCTCGTGCGAGCAGCGACGGTAGCCGTAGGCGAAGGGGCCGGGATCGGCCAATGTGCCTGCGTAGTCGTCCGGGCCGTCCCTCTTGTCTATATCACTCGGGCCGTTGATGGCCATGAGGTCCTCCGTTCTGGTTGGTATTGGCAGCCAACTGTTGACCTAAAGCAAATGCTTCCGCAGGACTGGGAGGTCCCTTTTCGACGATTGCCCCAAGCACCGGATGCTTGCAGCGGAACAGTCGTTCTACTCGGACGCGGGTTTCTGCATCGTAGTAGCCAGCGTAATAGCCGAGGTTGCTATGTTCGATGACCTCGGCTTCTGCCCGGCTCTTACTCGAACATCCTATCTGGTGTACCACACATTGCTCAAAGTACGTGTCGGCTTCGGCCTGGTCTGTGATTTCCATGGCCGGGCCATACTTATTGCCGCAGGTGATTACGTCTGGGAAAGTCATTGCTTGTTCTCCTGGGTCGTGTTCTGAGTTGCTGGTTCAGTCAAAACTGCACACGATGTCATCACCGACTTTCACAAACCAGACACCAGTGGCGTTAGCGAGTGGAACATTGGCGGGCTTACCGTCTTCGTAGCTGAGCGTTACTAGCCGCGCACCGCGCACCCAGTGTTCGCTGATTCCGCTATTCAAGAACGGATGGAAGCCGTAGTCCTGTAGCCTGGACCGGGCTTGCTGGGCGTTGTCGAATAGATACTCGCCGTGTTGGCTCATCGATTTTCTCCTGGTTGTGCCCCGTAGGGCGGGTAGATCGCAAAGGTACAAAGGGGCAGGGCGGCAAGCGAGAGCCCGTCTGGGGAGAAGCCAGCCGAGCCCATCAGGCCCTTTGCTTCCCTAGCCTACCGCCCTGCAATGTGTGATTGTAGATGGTGGTTCCGTCGCCGTCCATCACTGGCGGCATTCAGGGTTGTTGCTTGTCTTTCCCCTCGGCTGCGGCGATTGCGGTCTGGGCACGGAGAAAGTCTTCGAGGATATCGGCATACGTAGGTTTCTCGACCTCTTCCTCTGCCTTGGTGATACATTCCGAAACAGCTCGTATTAGGAAAGCCAGGGCGTCCACATTGGCGACTTCGCAAAGGCTGCGGGTTCTTTCGACAATCTTCGGAGCTTCAAACGAACGTTCGCCAGGAATTATGCGCTCAGTTTTGAGCGTTCCGCAACGAGGACACCAGAACACGGATGGCTTACCGCCGTTGACTCGCTGCATGGTGTGGTCACAAGTTTCGCAGGCCATGGCTTTTTCCTCTGGTTGTTGGATTATTCTCCGGTCGCGGCGTGGAGGGCGCTGGCAATGGTCCCGTTAGCGTGGCCGCGGAGGACGCGGGTGATTTCGCGTTGGATCGCGTCTATCAAGGCGTGCATCGGGGCGCCTTTCTGCCGCTGGGCGGCCGATCATACTTCCAGGAGCCATTTGTCGGCCAGGGCTTCGGCTATGTGTAAAGCTCGGATGGCCTGACCTTCGATTGCACACGTAACGGCACTAGATGCTCGGCCGGTATCTCCGAACCAGCCATTCTCTCGGGGATCTGCCGGGCGCTTCGCCCGTAGCCCGTCCTGCACTTTTAGGCAATACTCCATTGCGCTCATCGTCTCATCTCCTCGTGTAAAGTTCTCAAATCTACCGCGCCCCCGGAACCCTCGGGGCGCGGCATCGTATCGACGCGAGGGCGGCGCCGTGCTGGATTAGTAGGGATATCTCTCACCATCACGTTCGGCAGGCGCGAACAGTTCGGCGACTGCGTGTCTTTCTGCGTCCTCCCAGATCAGGAGTCGCTCGTACGGTTCGTCGGTGTCGGTCATGTCGTCAGCGTCCCACTGCTCGGCGATCACGGCGCCGACGCCGAACCGCGCGAGGACCGCGCGAACCGCATCGCGGTCGTTGTCCGCCACGATATCCTCAATCCGTCCGTCGCTGTACATCAATCCGTAGTCGTTCATCGTTCGGTTCTCCTTGGGTTCGTATCGCCAGATCGCCAGATTCAACTGTTTCGGTTACCGTGATTGCAAAGGGTTGCTGATGGGGTTCAACGGTTCACTCCCTCAGGCATCGCGGCGAGCGTATCACGATGCCCTCGGGGCTGGATCGTTAGGTCAGCTAGCTCTCGGCGTAATACCGATTCCGGGCTTCGATGATCAGTTCCCTCGCCTCTCCCCAGTCGTGTGAATCGTAATCGGCTGCTATCGCTTCTCCTTCGGCCGGGAAGCCGATCACCAGGGCATCGAAAATTTCGCCATCCACCATCCAGTATTCACACTCGCCTTCGCCCTCTTGCTGCGCCACATCTAGTCGTACTGCATCCTCCGCGAGCGGGAGCAATTCCACTAGCACCTCGGCCTGGATGTTGTCGGGTAGGTTGTGTACGAGATCGATCCATGTATCGTTTTTCATGAGAGTTCTCCGAAAGAGGCAAAGGGGGTCGAGTCGGCGGTTCGCAGGTCTTCAGGTTCCTGACTGCCGATAATGTTATTGTAGCACGCAATCCATCCCTGTCAATGGATATTTTCGGTTTGACAAAAACAATTCTTGAGCCTATAATACCCACATGCCCGAAACAAAACGCAAATACACCCGCCAACCCGATTCGTCCCCACCAGGCCGGCCTCCGCTCGCTCCTGGTCGCCGGCGTGACGTCCAGGTCAATCTACGAGTATCGCCCGCCGAGAAAGTCCGCATCGGCCAGGCCGCGGCAGAGGCCGATCTCTCGCTCTCAGACTGGATTCGCTGCCGGCTGCTGGGATTCGAATGATCGATCGGGATCAGCTTGGCCGCCGGCGCGACGCCCACATTCTCAACTGAGAATCAAGCCAGTTTCAGGAATCACTGGCGGCATTGCGCTCGAGAGAAGTCTGCTCACCTCACTGGCGGCATTGCGTCCTATGCCCGACTTGGCTGCTCTCCCACCTAACATGGTGGCATGGGGTAGCTTGCCGATAGGGGGATTGCGGGAATTGGCCGATGGATGACAGGGGGCGAGAATCGGTGAGGATCGGGATTAGACTGGCCATATCGTAAGCATACGACAGGATCAGCCAGGAGCAACCCAAAAACTACCCCATTATTATTGGTGCCTTGGCCCTATATGGGGTGGTCGAATGCGAGATTTCGATTCTAAGGCCTTGGTAGCTCCGGCGTATCAAACCTCATGTTCCCCTGCCAGCGCTCGTTAGGCGATAACTCAGGGGGCCAGAACGCAACGATATCGGGGTCGGCGCGGGATATCAAGTACAACCGCCGCCCAGTCCTCACGATCTTGCAGAAAGCGACCGGCGAACGACCGGCGAACGACCGGCGAACGACCGGCGAACTAATTTCTCTCTCATAATTCACCCTGTTTTTCAGGGTTTCTTGGCTGGCCGCCCGACCAGCGAACGACAATTGACAACAAGTCGAGGACCGAGCAGTGGGCCTACTTCGTTGGTATGCACCAGCCCTCTTTTCCCCAATCGTTGGTGTTCCCATTGGGGAGGAGTAGTTTGACAGTAGCACCTCGGGGATCTCCGGAGAATCGCACACTGCAGGTGCAGTCACTGGCCGCAGCCCTGATCTTGCCCCGGAGATTGGCCAAGGTAGGCGGTTCCTCCCCATCGTTGCAGTAATCCTCCATCAGTCGGTGATGCTTGGTTGTCAGCCTGATTAGGTAGGCCGCTTGTGTTGCGCCACACCTACCACCACCCCGTTGGATGTCGATAGTGAGTTGCTCCACCTCGGACGTCGGAACGTGAGCGGCTTGCGTTACGGTTGACTCGGACCCAGCTAGGTCCGCGGCTTTCCGGTGGGCTTGGTCGCGGGACATTTCACAGAATTTTCCCACTGTGTCGATGTCCTTTTCGGTGGGATTGTACTTACGCACTGAGAATCTTCGCGGTCCATGTAGTGGCTTTTCGCTGGTGACAAAGTAGATTCCCCCATCCCCCTGGTACACCTGCTGGCCGACCCTGGTTCCAAACGAACGCATTGCGCCTCGGTCCCACCAGTGCGACCCGTCGGCGTTCATTTCTTCCTGAATCTTGCCGATTGTGTAGCTCATTTCATATCCTCTCGGCATTCCGGCGCCGTACCGTCGCAGGTGGTTGCGGCCCGCGATCCGTTCGGAATCTCACTTCTGCATCCTACCCGATTCAATCTCATGCAACTCCGGTTGGCCAACCAGTTCGTCCCAGGTTTTGGGGGCGTACTTTTCAGCGAGTTTCATGGGGTAGTTCTCCTTGTACAAAGGGTCAGTAAACTCAAGCCGCCCTGCCGGATGCGAGCCCGGCTTACGCGAGGGGCGGGGGAGAAATTGGGAGTTCAGGAATCCATCAACCTCACCACCTCCCGCCAGGCGACACCCATGTCGTCCGCGATCGGCAGCCCGGCCAGCTCACACAGCTTGTCCAACACCACCTTGACGATCGGGTGCCGATTCACTTGATCCGTTCCGAGCTGGTGCTCGTTCAACAGCCGGCTCATGATATCGTGTAGCGAGTAGACCACCCCCGTTGCGTTGCAGGCGTTACCGCAGTCGTACCCTCTTTGGGCGAGAACTGCGATCGGGGTGGGGCCGCGGTGAGCAGTAGGATCACTGGCGGCATTGCAACCGGGGGTGACGGTGCAGCCAAGAGCGCAGTCGAGTAGGTCGGGGTTGGGAGTGAGGGGCATGAGAATTCTCCGTGCAAGGGTTTGTCAACGATCCACTCCGTTACGCCGTGGCGAGTAATTCGCGGCGATCAGGGCTGGATCGTTAGGCCAGCTAGTGAACTGCTATTGGCGGCATGTACCACCATCTGCAGAAACACAAGCCCCCGTCGTATCGGTGAGTAGGCAAACCAACCGCCCACCTTGCGATACGGCCGGGGCCAGTGGTTCTACGGTATCCGTAGGATGTCACTCAGATGTTCGCCCGTCTCTTCTCCCCATTGCTCGCGTGGTGCAAGCCGCTGGCCTGATTGGTTGTAATCGGTGCCGCATCGTTCGCAAGTGCAAGTGAAGCCGTCCAGATCAACATGTGCGCCGCAGTCGCATTTACCTATGGCGCACTCCACCCAATTGTTCACATACTCCCGGCCATCGTTGTCGATATGCACTACGTCTCGGTGGTGGATCGGCTCTTGGATGATTCGCATGGGTTCTCTCCGTGCAAAAGGGGGTTGCTATGCTCACTGGCGGCATGTGCCAATGAGTCAACCGGGCAACCGCTCGAACCGATGCCGAGTCCCTGCCCGGACGTGATCCATGAACTCTGAATGAAGACCGAAATTGACAGGGGAGGCACCGGGTCCGTTGGTGTACCAAACTATCCCATCTACCACACTATACCGGGAATCGGGCAGTGCTGGATGTCGGCCAATGACCCGTCCGCTTTCGGCAATCATCCCGAGAGCATTCTGGCGGCATTGCGCCTTGACGCGATATGGCATGAGCGATTCTCTCCTCACAAAGGGTCAGATACTCAAAGGGCCAAGAGACCAAGGGGACGGGCTGCGCCTATCCTCGTTCGCAACCCGTTACCCTCGCCCTCTCAATCCCCGTCAAGCAGCCATCGCGACTTTCCTCTGGATCGTCTGCACATAATCCACCTTCGTCCCACCCTTCGCCAACGCGCTGTTCCCATGGTACTCCTTACCTTCCCATTCCTTGATAAACGCCAGTACGAAGTGATCCTTCGGCGCCCCCTTCAGCAACCTCTCCCACTGCTCTGCATACAGGACGACCGGCATCGTCTGCAACCCATACACACCCACACATCCTTTGCGAGTGACCTTGCAGTGCAGTTCACCCGGGACACGTCCACTGGGCCGACTCAATCCCGACAGTAGTACCCCTGCCTCTTCCGCACTGATCTTCTGCGCGGCCACCATTGCCAGGATCTCACTCTGCTTCGCTGCTTTTTCTACCTTAGTCATGATTTCTCTCCCCAAAGGGTCAACACTTTCACTGGCGGCATGTGTCAGTCATGTGCCAGCAAGGAACAGGAAAACCGTGTCATCCGCCTACTCTTCTTCTCTACCCCACTAGGCGAGTGACATGGGTCACCTAGACCCTACTATGTCCTCAGACGCTCCCAGCATCCGCTAGGCGTTACTCCACACAGGAGCAGCACTTGTTCATCCTGGATGCCGGGTGGGGCTGGACCGTGATCCTAGTTCGCGGTTCGGATCATCTTAACAAATTACAGTTCCTAGCCTGCTACTCCCCGGCAATTCATGCACCGCGTCTGCCGCACGAATCCGCCCGGCCTCGTAATCCGCCAGGACCTGATCGGCCGAGCGTGGGTTGTACTCGCCGGATTCGCCGGGCTCTACGCACAGTTCTACGCAATGTGAGTGGCCAGTAATCTGGTGTATGGCTAGCGCGATGGGATCGTGCTCGCGATGGCCGGCAGCCGCTGGGGAAAATACCAGGATCCAATCTTCCTCGGTGGCTACAATTTGGGCATCCCAGAATTCGCAAACGCCAACCAAATTCACACGTACCTGTATTGTTTTTCTCATCGTTCGTCTCCCGTACATGAGGGCGGCTAGTTGTCCATCATTCAGTCCCGAACTCGGCTCTCAGGGCTGCTGCTGCATCGCCATGAAATGATGCGTAGTACCGCAATTGAGCGTCATAATCTTCGAGGACATGTTCCGCCCAGGTCCAAATATCGTAGTAGATGTCACCGTTCTCGGCAGCCACTTGGCCCCGTACTGTATCCACCAGATCCTCGGCCTCTTCCTCGGTGAGTTGCCGGCTACACAAGTTGAGCTTGGGAGTAATCATCGAAGCCGAGCTCTGAAAGTACCCCTCAAGTACGAATCCATCCGGCGTAAGTAGCAGCGTGCCGCGAATGTGCATTCCGAGTCGCCCGTCTCGTGGGCGACCGAAGGAGAAGTATGTGATACGGGAAACCAGGTCTGTGCCTACTACTACTTGCTGTGATTCACTGGCCATCGGCTCAACTCCTGCAAAAGGTAGATTCTAGTTTCAGCCTAACAGTAAGTGTAACACGAAATCTTATCCTGTCAACCCTAATCGGCAGAATTCCCGCTCAATCTTCACCCCACCCCCGGAAATCTCGAATTCACGCGCGCCTATATACTGCCAGATATCCGCCGGATGCCTGGTTAGTCCGCTACCCTTGCGCCTCTTCTCTCTTGCGCCCCTTCCAGGATAAGAAGCGCCCAATAGCGAAGTAGCTTAATAGTGGAAAGGCTAGTAGCGGAATGAGATAGAGTGCGACGCTTACGCGTCGCAAACCGTTACTGTCACGCGCCCGCACCACGCTCACCCCATTGATACGATCACGATAATGATGGGGGAGGGTGAGGGTGAGGGATGGTCGTCGTTGCAAGAGAGAAGCGGGGTGAGGGGGGGTTGAGAGGTGGGGAAGAGGGGGTGATGGTTATTGTGAGGTATTTTGCGCAAAACTCTCCGCACCTATAGGGGG
>SDBS01000079.1_pt1 | contig 71077 bp, 74 predicted proteins | sample 2277091 | NCBI WGS metagenome assembly SDBS01 (sample SAMN10404972, study PRJNA504765) | marine sediment metagenome | isolation source: marine sediment core GS10_PC15, 163 cmbsf | place: Arctic Ocean: Southern Knipovich Ridge | collected 2010
AACAGTTGCGATTACATCAGCATATTCATCCGATAATTTTATATTTAAAATTTTGGCAGACCTGCTTAAAATAGCGCTAATATCAGCTGGGGTATAAAAATCTAATCTATAAGTAGCTCCAAATCTATCTCTAAGCGGAGAGGACAGAGAACCAGTTTTAGTAGTAGCCCCAATTAAAGTAAACTTAGGTAAATCTAGGCGCAAAGTTCTAGCCGAAGGCCCTTTACCAACAACCACATCTATAACATAATCTTCCATAGCACTATATAAAACTTCTTCTACCTGACGACCTAATCTATGAATTTCGTCTATAAATAAAACATCTCCTTCGTTTAGATTAGTTATAATAGAAGCCAAATCTCCTGGTCGTTCTATAGCAGAACCAGAAGTAACTCGTAAATTTCCATCCATACTTTTAGCAATAATATGAGCCAAAGTGGTTTTACCTAATCCTGGGGGACCAAATAATAAAACATGGTCGAGTGGCTCTTTTCTGCCTTTAGCAGCTTCCATGGCGATACTTAGGCTTTGTTTAATATTATCTTGACCAATATATTCGTCAAAACTTCTGGGGCGCAAAGTTACCTCCAGCTCTTTTTCTTCAGCTACTACTTTAGCATCAGCTATTCTAACCCCATTATCTTCATTTGCCATATGCTTATTATACTATGGCTAGTTAATTTATGGAGCAGTTTATAAAGATAGTGCCCAAATACTACCTAAAGTAATAAAAGTAACTAATACTCCCGCCACAAATAACCCAATTAATATGTTTGGTATAGCTAAACGTAATTTAATACCAAAAAGATATGCCAATAATGCCCCTGTCCAACCACCCGTAACTGGCAAAGGAATAGCTACGAACAACAATAATGCTAAACTGCCCCAACGATCAAATTTAATCGAATGTTTTCTATGTGTACGAGCAAAAAGCCAAATAAAAAACTTATCAAATGCTTTATGTAAGCTTCTAAGCCAATTAGTAATTGGTTCTAAAAATAATAATATAAGGATTACTGGAACTATGTTGCCCAACCATGACACAATTAGCACCAATAGGGGAGAAAGATTAAAAAGCCCGATACCTAGCGGAATAGATCCACGTAATTCTGTTAGTGGTAACATGGCCGAAAAGAAAACTTGCCAATATTGATCTATCATATAAATTTAGTTACTAACAAAACTGTTCCGGCTATTAATAAATAATAAGCGAATATATTGAGGGAGTATTTTTTTAAGAAGTTTAATAAAAACTTAATAGCTAATATGCCAAATATTAGGGCGAAACTAAAAGCTGTTAACCAAAATAACCAATCGTAAAAAATAATACCTTCTCTAAAAGATAAATATAAAGAATAACCACCAGCCACAGCAATTATTGGAGCGGCTAGTAAAAAAGAAAATTTAGCAGCCATGTCGCGCTTTAAGCCCATATACATACCCGCTGTGATAGTAGCTCCGGAACGAGATATGCCTGGCAAAATAGATATGGCCTGAGCCAAGCCTACACCCAAAGATTTGGACCAGTTTAATCTAGTTAAATTATCATTTGGTTTTAATAATTTTTCTGCTAATAAAAATACGATTCCGGTTAAAATCATTAATATAGCTATTGTTATAAGACTTCTGAAGTTTTGTTCTATCCAAACATTAGCAAACCAGCCAATAATTATAGCTGGGATAGTAGCTATTAAAATTAATGAAGACAGTCGTCTATCTGTCCTAGTTTGTCTAGAGGCCTTATTACCATTTATCCAAGATTTAATCATGCTTAACCAATCTAATCTAAAATAAATTATAATAGCCAACAATGTAGCTAGATGTAGAATAGCATCAAAAAAATTACCTTGGTCTGGAATATTTAATAAATCACGAACTAAGACTAAATGTCCTGATGAAGAGATAGGCACAAATTCTGTTATGCCCTGAACCATACCAAGTATGCTTGCTTGTATTAAATTAAAATCCACAATTAAGAAGTTACGGTTATTTTTAAAGTTACCATAGGGCCAAACCAAGTAATATGTTCTGAAACCAAACGGAAAGATTCGTAATATGTTCCCAGTTTATCTGGAGCTTTTATGACAAACCCTATCATTAATTGGGAGGTAGGGTTAACTGACAAACCAGATTGTATTACTCTATTTTGACCCAACCAACTTGAATAATAAAATTTACTAGCTCTGTCTGCTGGCTGATACGTACCTAGTTTAACATTGCCGTAATCAGATATATTAGAATTAAGCCATCTAGCTGAACCTTCGTTCTTAAAAATAATATTGATTATAGCTGTATCGCCAGATTTTAATTCTAAATTATCAGATTGGCTAACTATCTTTGCCTGATAACTATTAGCATTTGTACTAAGGCCTGATTTTGTTACTTCTATATTCCAAGTTATATCAACTGGTAACCATTCTTTATATTCTATAACTGGTTGGAAACTTTCTTGCCACACACCTAGTTTGGAAGCTTTGATAATAAAAGAAATTTCGGTTGATTCACCTGGTGCAATAACATCTTGTTGCATTACAGCAGCTCTGTTATTAGATACCCAACTAGAATGATAAAACACACTGTCTCTATCGAAAGAATCTGCTGTACCTAATTTTAATTTATATTTAGATGTACTAGCTAAACCAAACCAAGAATCTGTTCCCGTATTTTTAAACTTTACGGTTAAGGTGGCTGTTTCGCCTAATTCCATTTTAATATTTGGACTTTTATCTATAACTGTTAATCGATGTATGCCTTGATTTTGAGTTTCGAATACTAAATTTAGACTACCTAAATTTATTCCGGATTGGTGATCTATAATAGTAAGGGTAGTTTTGCCAGAAGTAGAAGAGCTGACACTAAAACTTACCACACCCTGATTATTAGTTACTCCTAAACTAATACTTTTATTTGTTTCTACTAATGTTTGGTTAATTTTTAAAGGAATATCGCCAATCACTACATCCACTAATCTATTTGGTGTTATCTCATTATTCTTTTTAAGCGTTATAGTAACCGCAGTAGAATCTATGCCATCAGCCAATAAAGAATTCGATGAAACCATGATATTTGCAGACAATAATCCTACTTCTATTGGTGTTTGCAATGCTGTTAATACATTAATTATACCGGCTCCATATTCTAAAGAATTGTTTAATGAAGTAGCAGAATTTAAGACTAAAGCTTTAACTTCTGCGGGCGTTAAATTGGGATACTGAGACATAATTAAGGACACTAAGCCCGATACATGAGCCGCAGCATAAGATGTACCAGAACTATTAGAATACCCACTTGGACTAGAGTTACTAATAGTTGGAATATTAAATCCAGGGGCTACTACATCTAAATCTTCGCCATAATTAGAAAAAGAAGCTCTACTGTTAGAATCATCTACAGCTCCTACCGAAATTACATTAGAATATGCGGCTGGATATAAAATTTTTCTCTGCCCATTGTTTCCAGATGCCCCAACTACAACTACTCCGTTATTAACTGCATAATCTACAGCTTGTCTTAATACAACATCATCTATATATGTACCGAAGCTCATATTGATTATTTTGGCTCCATTACTAACGGCATATCTAATAGCTTTAGCTACATCTTGATACTCTCCTCCACCTAATTCATTTAATGCCTTTAGAACCATAATCTTTGCTTTCCAGTTTATAGCTGACAAACCTTGATTATTATTAGTTTCTGCTCCGATAATCCCAGCTATACTTGTGCCATGTCCGTTATCATCTGTTATATCGTTATTGTTGTTATAAAAATTATATCCAAAAATATCATCAACATATCCATTACCATCATCATCCCTGCGATTACCCGGAATTTCTTTAGGATTAGACCAAATTTTATTTGTGATATCTTCGTGGTCTATAAAAACACCTGTATCAATTAAAGCTACAATAATTTCTTTACCTGTAGTTATATCCCAAGCTTCTGGAACATGAATTTGTTTAAGATTATCTTGTAAAATAAAAAACTTGTCATTAGTGGTGCCCAAAATATTAATAGGATATTTTTGTGAATTACAAAAATCTGCACCAGTAAATACTGTCAACATTAATGTAAATAAAAATATAACAGAAACTTGTTTTAACATACTGTTATATTATACAAAAAAATACAATAGTCACACTTTTGCTCGTCCAAAAGGTGACACAAAAGGACACCCTCGTCAGGATGGATTCCACTCAATCATTCTAGCGAAGCTAGAATTCATACCATTCCATCATCCCTCCTCTCAAAATTACAAACAGCCTGAAGGCTTCGGATTGTAATTTTGTATAATTAATGTCATTCCCGCGAAGGCGGGAATCCAGAAAGAAACAACAAAACAATGCCTTCGCTAATGGTAGTTTTACGACTGGTTTAAATAATTTGCTCGAAAGGGGATGGAATAAAAACTTAAACCCAGACGCCTAATAACTATTTTTTGCTTGCTGGCAAATTAATTTATAAATTAGTTATTTTTTATGATCTAAATAAACCCTAAGACTGTCTGCGTCTGGATGATTTCTTATTATTTTTATAACCTTGTTTACAATTTGACGAATACGTTCACGAGTAACCCCAAATTCTTTACCGACTTCTTCTAATGTTCCTACTGCCGTATCATCTAATCCAAACCTCCTCCTTATCACATGTATTTCTCGGGGTGTTAAGTCAATTTCTTCAAAAATTTTATTTAGCCCATCCTTTAATGCACTTTCTACTGCGATAGCTTCTGGATTGGGAGCTGTTATTGGCAACCTGTCTTTTAGTGTTTTACCGTCTTTCTCCTCTTTGTTTATAGGTACGTCTAATGATGCTGTACGTTGCATTGCTTCTAGCAACTGATTTAATTTTTCGATGTTTTTTATCCCTACATCCTTAAGAATTTTTTTAAACAATTCTTGCCTAGTTGGCTGTCTGCCTAATGCTCCTTCTAAAGTATTTGAAATTCTTCTGATTATCTTCATCTGGTCGACTCTATAAACTGGCTTTCTAATAGTATCTGCTTGATTAGCAAGGGCTCTGAGAATCCCTTGCTTAATCCACCAAGTGGCATGAGTCGATAATGCTCCTTTCTTTTGGTCAAATCCTTCCACGGCTTCCATTAGGCCGATATTGCCTTCCTGAATCAAATCTAAGATAGATAACCCTCTATTTATATATTTTTTAGCTATCGACACTACTAAACGCAAATTAGATAAAATTAACTTCTCTTTAGCGTTTTTGTCTCCCTTTTGCATAAGACGTGCACATTCAGCTATTTCCTCACGGGATAGTGGCACACATTCTTTTTGGGCAAGTGTATGATGTATATAATAAGCAACAGAATTTTGCTCTAATGTTTTTGAATTGTCTGGCTCATTCTTGCCACCTGTCTTTTGGAAAGCTTGCTTTTTCTTCTTTTGTTTCCAATACAAATAATTAATCTCTTCTTTCGTATCTTCAATTTCTTGCATGCTTTGGTTTTCTATTTCTGTTTTTAACGCTTCCTTTTCTTCTGGTGACAAATGTTTTCTATCCACTACTACATAGTTTATTGCTTCTTCGTTAGGCAATTCTTCTGCGGCTGGTAGCAATTCTTTTTGTTTTATTTTACGCATTTATAATGTAAATTTAATTTCATCCTATCATTCAAGTAGCAAATATAATGCCCCTATCTTATAGGTAATCTTTAAGACTTGATACTAGAGGATGATTTAGAAATTTCCTCTTAGCCCTAGCTTCAAGCTGACGAACACGTTCTCCGCTAATTCCAAGATCTAGACCAATTTCTGGTAGCATTTTTGCATCAAATCCATCTAGCCCAAATCTTTTAGTTATTATATATTCTTCTCTTTCATCTAATCCGACTTCTGTAATAATTTTTCTTACAATATGTTTTAATGAGCCCTTTGTCACGACCTCTTCTGAATTATCAACATCTGCTGACAAAAAATCTCCTAATGTTACAACACTTTCATCATCTAATTCTATAGGTTGGTCTATTGATACAGGATGTTGCATCATCTCTAATATTTCGTTTAATTCCTTGGTTTTTTTTATTCCCATATTTTTACTAATTTCTTTTGCTAATTCATCATGAGTTGGCGACCTGTTCAGTCTTGCTTCTAAATTCCTTCTAATCATTATAGCTTTGTTCATTCGATCAAATTGCCATGCGGGTTTTCTGACAAGAGATCCTGTGTCAGCAAGAGCTCTGAGAATCTTTTGCCTAATCCACCAAGTTACATACATAGATAATTTAAAACCTTTGGTAGGATCAAATTTTCTTATGCCTTTCATTAAACCAATAGTACCCTCCTGAGATAACTCTAATAAATCTAATCCTCTATTTTGATATTTTTTGGCAATATATACTACCAAACGTAAATTAGCTTTAACTAATTGATTAAATGCTACCCTGTCTCTAATAATCTCCTTTCTAACAATTGCTTTTTTTAACAACCTAGATTCTTCTTTTGGCTTTAAAAGAGGAGTACGACCAATCTCTGCAAAGTATCTCCTAACAGAATCTTCGCCAATAGATGATTCTCTAGCTACATTATCAATTTCTTCTGCTAATATTAATTTTTTTAATTCGATCTGTTCTTCGTATAAACCATCAAGATCTTTTTTTGTGCTTTTAGCTTCTTCTTCGTCTTGGCTCTCTATCTCTGTTTCTGATATTTCATCCATTTCATCATTTTCTTCTATATCTAAATCAGCCACTTCTTGAGTAGATGATTCTTCTATTGTTTGTTGTAATTTTTCTAATTTATTATTCATATCTATAAACTCACACAACAAGACTGGTGTACTTGATTTAACATAGTAGCACCCTATATAAAATTTTACTATGTATAGTAACGAATTTATTACTCAAATAAAAATCCGAAGGTCTCTAATGTCTTAGTATATTAATTTATTTACCAAAATTGCGAATCAAGACCTGTGGTCTGTTTGTAATTTTGTATTGTGGCCCATGCTTCGCTTTACAAGCTACGCAGGGCTCAGTCTTCGCTTATCATTATAATGGCGTAGCCAGGCGAAGTTTCCGAAGGAAGCGAAGACTGGTGGGCCCAGAAGGTATCGAACCTTCGTCCTCAGCTTAAAAGGCTGCTGCTCTACCATTGAGCTATGGGCCCTAAATTGATTAAATCGGTATAATATTAACTTATAAATTTGCTAAAGGCAACCCGAAAAGATTGTCTAACTTAAATTCTTCTACGTTTTTATTAGGAGCAATAATATCTAACTGAAGATCAAAATTAGTTAAATTAATCTCTGCATCAAAAACTATTTCATCATTATTATTTGCATATATCCCGCTAACTTTTATTTTAGTTAATTTAGAATCTTTTCTGGTTATCCAAAGATCGTACTTATAATTATTAGCTAGATATTGAATACTGTTTTTATTTAATTTAAGTTTATTATTAGTAACTTTAGCTAATTGATCGATAAATTCTGCCAAAATTATTTCATCAAACACCACAGATATATGATTAGATCTAAAACCATTAACTGTTGCATCTGGTTTTACTGTAAGTGGAATAAAAAATTGAGTCTTAGATATTAACTTGCGAATTGCTAAAACCTCTGCATTGGTTAATAAATTAGGGTTAGATCCTAGAACATGCTCGTCTGATGTAGTTGTTTTTTTAATTTTGTACCAATTATCGTCTGTGACTAAAGAAAATGGCAAACCGATAGGCAAAATTATATCTGTAATTCTAAAATAATTATAATCAAAAAGACTAACAATATCGGCCCCTAACCTAGTACCCCCTTCAGGACCAGTTCCATCTACTAAAATACTAGTGGAGTATTTAAAATCTTTGGCATCAATTAAACTTAATTGGCCATCAAATGAAATATTAAAATCCGATAATCCTTCGAAAATAGTTTTGCCAGCATTGCTAAGCAAATCAAACTGACCATCTATCTTAACTTGTTCTACCTCGCTCATCGATACACTCATATTAGTTAAGACTTCTGTTGGATTAATTTTGTTTTCACAACCACCTAAAATTAATAGGGCTGGAATTAGTAAAATTAGAATGTATTTAGTAAACATAATTATAAATAATTGGTTTAGTTTTATAATATATGGCTTAAACTAAATTGCACAGTATAATATAAGCAAGGAGAGCTTATGTTAAAGCAAATAACTAAACTACCTGGGTCTAAATTGGTCGATTTAGATAATGGAGAAACTATAGGAGAGATAGTCGATTGGATAATAAACCCAGACGAGAGAAAGATTAGCGCCCTTACTATTAAAGAACCTGGGTTATTTAAACAGCTTAAAGTAATCACTACGATTGATATTGTGGAATATGGTCCTGGAATGGTTGTGGTAAGAAATCGTAATGCCATAGTCGCACCTAAAGAAGTAGTACGATTAAAAAACATTAGCAAATCCAAGAAGAAAGTTATCGGTAGCAAGGTTGTAACAGTATCTAAGAAAACCTTGGGCACAGTCGAAGATCTATTATTTGAAACAACTGATTCTACAATTCAGAAACTTTATGTTAAGCCACCAATTATAAGTATGTTAAGCAAGCCCGATCTTATTGTTAGTGCAGATAAAATAGTCTTAATAGAACCTGGCAAAATAACTGTGCAAGATGATGCCGGAACACCACAGGGAACCAAGTTATTAGATTCTAGATTAATATAATCCTTAGAAGCGGGGGATAATCCCAAAAACTTTCATTTCTTTTTTAGCCAAATGATAATTTGGTAAGTTTTGAATTTTATGAAATTCTCTTTTTAAAGATAATGTAGAAATTTTATGTATTAAATTTCCAAATTGCTTTAAAGCACGTCTGGTATCAGGGTTATAGCTAAAACCTAGATTAAATTTAAATCTAATAGCCCTAAGAATCCTAATAGGATCTTCTTTTATTCTAATTTCTGGTTCACCAATAAATTTAATAGTTTTATTCTCCAAATCAGCTCTGCCATTCTCAGGATCTATATATTTATTATGAACAGGATCCCAATAAATGGCATTGATGGTTAAATCTCTTCTTTTAGCATCTAAATTAATGTCTTCTATAAATTTTATTCGAGCTGGCGTTCTTCTAATATGATTAAATTGATCATCATATATATCTTGTCTAAAAGTAGTAATTTCGTATTCACTTTCTTGCCAAGTAAATGAAATTACTCCAAATTTATCATCTACCGTAGATGGTAAAATGCCTTGCTGTCTTAAAATTTTAACTACCTGATTTGGCTTTGCGCTAGTTGCTACATCAATATCTTTAGGATCATAATTTATGCCCAACAATTTACTACGAGATTGATTGCCAACCACATAGGCTTTAAATTTTTTCTGTTGCAACCAAAGAATTGGCTGAAATTTTTTATCCATAAAAATTATTTTAAATTAAATAAACTAAAGGCATTAGTAGTAGTAAATTCTGCCACATCATCTAAACTACATTCTTTATATTTTGCTATGGCTTTGGCAACTTCTATTACCAATTTTGGTTCATTTCTTTCACCTCTGTGGCTTTGCGGTGCCAAAAACGGAGCATCGGTTTCTAAAAGTATTTTATCTTTTGGAGTTAATTTTAAAGATTCTAATAACTTATCATTACCTGGATAAGTAATCATACCGTTAAAACCAATATAAAAACCTCTTTTCAAAAATTCTCTTAAATAATTTGGACCAGCAGAAAAAGAATGTATTACTCCGGGCAATTGTCCTTTTAAATATGGCATATATTCTTTATCTAATAAATCTAAAATGTCTCCGTAGGCATCTCTGCAATGAATAATTATTGGTTTCTCTAGCTTTATGGCTAATTTTAATTGCTTGGCAAAGGCATCTCTTTGGCGCTCTTTGGCAGATAGATTTCTAAAATAGTCTAAGCCAATTTCTCCTATGGCTACCACTTTATTATCCTTAGCCATTAGTTCTAGCTGGGTTAGAGTATCGGAATTAAGTGTTTTAGCATCATGCGGATGTATGCCAACAGAAGCAAAAATATCTTTATATCTGCTAGCTAAATTGATACTTTCTTTTGAAGCTTTTAAATCTGTGCCTACATTAATCAATTTCACCAATCCAGCGTTAGAAGATTCTGTTATTACTTCTTCCATATCGCGATGAAATTGGGAAAAGTTTATATGACAATGCGTATCTATATAGTTCATCTTATTAATGTTACCCAAATAACTAACAAGATTACTGCAATGCTAGTAATTATATTCTTGTAGCTTAGCTTTTCTTTTAAAACAGAAATTGCTAGTAAATATATTAAGACAGGAGAAATCATTAAAACTAATGCTGTAGCGCTTATGCCTTGAGTTATATATGCATAATAAACCAAAGCTTGGCTACCAATGGCTGTGGCAGCTAATAATATAAAATAAGGGACTTGCTTAATGGAAATTTTATTAATTTTACCCATTGTTATTATCCATAAAACTAATGCTACTAAAGCCGCCCTAACCACATATAAAGCTATAGGGGAATAGGCTACTAATAATTGTCTTACAACTACCGCTTCTAAACCTACTAATAATGCGTACCCTAATATAGCCAATAATGGTTTGCCTAGTTTTAGACGACGCTTTTTAATATGTGACCATGCTAATAAACCACCTGCAATAAAACCGGCTACATATATTTGCCAAATTCTCTCATCAGCATAGAACACACTAGCAATTACAATAGTGATTAATGGCTCAAAAAGTAAAAATGGCTCTATTTCAGAAACTTTTTCGTAACGTAGTCCAAAATAATAAAGAAGATTGTAGTTAGCAGCTATAAAAGCTAAGGCTGCCAACAATAAAAGATAATACGGGGTAAGCGCTATTGTGTTAACTTGAATTAGCCAAGGATAAGTAGCTAAACCTAATATAGTTATCCAGATAAACAACCAGACTACAAAAGTTGTATAAGTTAAATTTCTAAAGACATTAAAAACTTTTTTAGTAATAACTAGATCGACCGCATTTAAAATAGCGGCTATAAATGCAAAAATCATGCTTTAGTATCAATTTTAGGAAATAAAATACTTGGCTTGCCTATATCATTACCTTCTTTAAGACCACCCCACTCTCTTTCTTCTTCTAAATTAAAACTTTTCTCATTAATATCATCTAAACCAAGTTGATATCTGATTTTATTAGAGGTTTGAGGCAAAAATGGATAAAGCAAAATACTTAACCAACGCAAGCTTTCTAATAGATTATATAAAACATTATTTAATTCCTCTGTTTTATTTTCTTTATGTAGCAACCATGGTTTTTTTTCATCTACATACTGGTTTAAACTTTTAATAAGTATTCCAATCTCTTTTATGGCTAAATCAATCCTAAATTTATCTATACCCTCATCATTTATATACTTAAATATACCAATATTATGAGGATAGCTATCAGCAGTTGGTTTAGGAATTTTAGAATCTGTATATTTACCAGCCATAACAATAACCCTGCTTATTAAATTGCCTAGATTATCTGCCAGTTCGTTATTATAAATTTCTTCAAATCTTTTCCAAGAAAAATCTCCATCATCTGTTGTGGGAATTTCTCGTAATAAATAATATCGCAGAGCATCGGTGCCATATTTATCTACTATTTCTTCTGGATCTATAACATTACCTAAGCTTTTGCTCATCTTGTGACCATTAGAACTAACAAAACCATGTACAAAGATTTGTTTTGGCAATGGCAGGTTAGCTGCTAATAACATCCCCGGCCAAAGAGGGGAATGAAATCTTAGAATATCTTTACCAACTACATGAATATCTGCCGGCCACCATTTATTAAATTTCTTTTCGTCATCATCAAAACCTACTCCGGTTATATAATTAGATAAAGCATCGCACCAAACATATATAGTATGTTCTGGATCGTCAGGCACAGGAATACCCCAAGATAATTTTTCTTTTGGTCTAGAAAAACTAACATCATGTAATCCTGCATCTATCATGTTGATAATCTCTTTAGCCCTGCCAACTGGTAAAATTTCTAACTCTTTATTTTGTATCTTAGCTTTAATTTGATCAGCATAATTTGATAACTTAAAGAAATAATTTTCTTCTTTAATTAATTCTGGGGAAGTTTTATGTATAGGACACTTGCCATCCACTAAATCTTTTTTGGTTATAAATGCCTCGCAACCAACACAATAAAAACCATTATATGTGCCTTTGTATATAGCATCGGCTTCTACTAATTTACGCCATAGCTTTTGAGCCCCAGGCCAGTGACGACCTTGATCGCTAGTACGAATAAAATCATCGTTAGATAAATTTAGAATTGTTTTCAACTGGGCAAAAGCTGCCGAATTAGTTTCGGCAATAGCTTGAGGAGTAGTTTTTTGATCTTCAGCTAACTTAGCAATTTTACTGCCATGCTCATCTGTGCCAGTTAAAAAGAAAACATCTTCACCTTTTAATCTATGCCATCTAGCAATAACATCTGTTTGAACTGCTTCTAGGGCATGACCAATGTGCGGTTTGCCGTTAATATAGGAAATGGATGTAGTTATATAAAATTTTTTCATAACTTCTTGATAAATAAAAAGAAAAACCTTTTCTGCAAGCTAAAAATAACATCCTTATTATATAATTTTAAGATTACTTATGCCAAAAATTACTGACATATCTCCCCAAAAAAATACTTCTTACAAAATTAATGTATTTGTAGACAATAAATTTGCCACAGGTATAGATGATGCCACTTGGGTAAAATATGGTTTTAAAATTGGAGACACTATAACCTCCGCTCAAGTAAACTTATTAAAAGAAACTAACCATTTTAATAAAGCTTATAATTCTGCATTAAAATTATTGTCGTATAGACCCCAAAGTTGTTTAGAAATTAAACAAAAATTATTTAAAAAATATACTAGCCATATAATTGATAAAGTTATTAAAAAACTAGAATATCGTAATTTAATTAACGATCAGGACTTTGCTAATTTATGGATACAAGAAAGATCTAAAACAAAACTTCGTAGTCGCAGACAACTAACACAAGAGCTTATAAAAAAGGGGATAGATAAAGAATCTATTTCTAATGCCATGAATTTAATTATGCTAGATGATACAGAAACAGAATCCGCTACTAAGCTATTAGTAAAAAAGATGCGACAACTTAATACAACCGAAGTAAACGAAAAGGCCAAAATTTACTTGGCCAGTAAGGGCTTTGATTATAAAACTATTTTAGCTGCCCAAGAAAAAATTAAAGACCTAGAAGGTGAGATATCTTTTCTTGATTAAATCCTAGGACGACTTCTTCTGTATCGTCCTCGAAAGTAATTACACTAACTGGCACATTCATTTGGCCAGTTTTTTGAATCATTTCTTGACCTTTAGCAGGATCTTCTACCACATCAGCTTTTTCGTAATCTATATTATTTTCTGATAACCACTTTTTTAATAAATCACAATAAACACAAGTTGGAGTTGAATAAACAATGTAATTTTTCACTTTTTTCATACTAATGTCTCTTTCTTATATTTTTCTATAACTTTACTTAACATATCTTTAGTCATTTTTGGCAAATCATAACTTGGATCCCACCCCCATTCTTTACGTGCCACACTGTCATCAATAACCTTAGGCCAGCTATCAGCAATTTTTTGTCTATAATCGGGCTGATAAAAACAATTAAAATCTGGAATATATTTTTTTATTTCTTCGACTAAGTTTGCAACAGAGAAACTTATAGCCGTTAAATTAAAACAGCGATGTTTTAGCTTATCTAAATCAGTTTCCATTAAATCTATAGCAGCTTTTATGCAATCTGGCATATACATCATAGGTAGCATTGTATCCGAATCTACAAAACAAGTATATTTTTTATTTTTTACTGCTTCATAAAAAATTGCCACTGCATAATCTGTCGTACCACCACCTGGAAGAGTTTCAGAACTAATTATTCCCGGATATCGTATAGATCTAACATCTAAATTATACTTCTTAAAATAATATTCGCACAAAAGTTCGCCAGCTACTTTAGTTACCCCGTACATTGTAGATGGTTTCATAATTGTTTCGTTAGGTGTGTGATTTTTGGGAGTTTCTGAACCAAATACAGCTATGGAACTTGGCCAAAAAACTTTCTCTATATTATTTGTAAGAGATAAATCTAAAATATTTTTTAAACTATTAATATTAATATTCCATATTAAATCAGGATTTTTTTCACCAACTGCCGACAACAGAGATGCTAGATGATAAATTATTTTAATATCATGTTTTTTGATAATTTTTTCTAATGATAATTTGTCTGTTACATCAGCAAACTCGAAAGGACCAGAATCTAAAAACTCTTTAGATGGCTTGGTCTTATGTCCCACAGCTACTACCGTATCATCGCCATGCATTTTACGTAAAGCAGGTATAAGCTCTGAGCCAATTTGACCCATTGCACCTGTTACCATAATTTTTTTTACATTTTCTGACATTATAATTATTTAATTAATATTTATATTATTCAAATAATTATAGACAGATAAGGCGGCCTTGGAACCTTCGCCTGCAGAAATTACTGTTTGTTTATATGGCACTGTGGTTATATCACCCGCAGCAAACATCCCATCTAAAGAAGTTTTATTAAATTCGTCTATGATAATTTCTCCGGCATCATTTAGCTTAACCAATTGTTTAATAAGGTCTGCTTTAACATCAAATCCAATTTCTACAAATATGCCTTGGGCATTAATTTCTGATATCTTATTTGTTTTAATATTTTTAATAATTATTTTTTCTACAAAATTGGTTCCTTTAATTTCTTCTACCCTAGAATCTAATACAAACTCTATATTAGAATCTTCTTGCATACGTTTTACCAATATATCTTCCGCCCTAAACCCATCTCTTCTATGCACCAAATATACCTTACTAGCAATCTTTGATAATAATAACGCTGCATCTGCTGCTGCACTACCACCTCCAACTACTACAACCTCTTTTCCTGCAAAAAGAGGAGCGTCGCAAGTAGCACAATATACAACACCTTTTCCTAAAAACTCTGCTTCTCCTTTTACATCAAGTTTTCTAGGAATTTTTCCAAAAGCTAGAATAACAGCTTTAGATTTATAGGTTTGTCCGCTTTCTGTAATAACTCCGAATATATCTTTTTCCTTTTTAATATCTTTAACTAAATCGAATTTAATCTCTGCCCCAAATGATTCTGCTTGTTGCTTAAATTTTTCCATTAATTCTATGCCAGACATACCTATCGCTCCCGGATAATTCTCTATATCTAAAGCCAGATTGGTTTGACCACCTAAATCTTTACTTAAAACTAATGTTTTAAGAGTTCGTCTGGATGCATATAGAGCAGCTGTTAGACCAGCTGATCCAGCACCAATGATAATTAAATCATACATAATTACAATATTAACTTTGCTATCTTAGTATAGCAATACTAGTCAAGTGGTTAACAAAAACAGCCTTACTGTAAAAGCTAGGCTGTTTTTGTATTAAGTAACAGAAAAGTTACACTGTTTCTTCTTCGTCATCTGAGTCATCATCAGAATCATCAGAGTCGTCGTCAGAATCGTTAGAAGCAGGAGCTTCTGGTGCAGCTTTTTCTGAACTGTCGTTAGAAGCAGGAGCTTCTGGTGCAGCTTTTTCTGAACTGTCGTTAGAAGCAGGAGCTTCTGGTGTAGCTTCTTCTGAAGCAGGCGTTGAAGTTTCTTCTGCAGGAGTTTCTACTGCAGGAGCTTCTTCTGTACCCGTATCTTCGCTAGTGGTTGTTTCTTCGTCATTACTCACAGGTGAGTCTTGAGAAGGAGTATCACTAGAATCTTTATCATTTTGACTACCAAACATTTGTTCGTCATTCATGAGAGATCTCCTAATTTATTAATAAAACAAATTTATGCATCTAATTTAATTTTATAGATACAAAGAGAATTTATCACACTCTTAATATCTGTCAACACCCAGACCGCATTTTTCCGCATTTTTGCTAAAATTATATCTTTTATTATTACTTTTTAACATTATGTATTTATAGTAAAACATTAACCCATAATAAATACGTTATAATTAAACTAAATGAATCAATATAAATTTACTTTTATAGACTTATTCGCTGGGATCGGAGGATTCCATAGGGTTTTTAGTGATTTAGGTGGCCAGTGCGTTCTTTCGTCAGATTGGGATAAGTTTGCAAGAGAAACTTACAAAGCGAACTACAATATGGATCCTTTGGGTGATATAAGAGAAATAGATTGTTTGCCAGATTATGATATTTTATGTGCAGGATTTCCTTGTCAGCCTTTTTCTATAGCAGGTGTATCAAAAAAGAATTCTTTAGGAAGAAAACACGGATTTGAAGATGAGAAACAAGGCAATATGTTTTTTGAAATTATTCGCTTAATTCAACAAAAAAGACCAAGCGTGATGTTTCTTGAGAATGTTAAAAATCTAAAATCACACGATAAGGGGAATACTTGGAAAATCATATCTGAAACATTAGAGAAAGAGAACTATACAGTTTTTAATAAAGTTGTTGATGCAAAATTTTATGTTCCACAACAAAGACAAAGAGTATTTATTATATGTTTTGACAATAATGTATTTCCTGATATAGATTTTTCATTCCCAGAATACCCAAACCATAGACTCTTTGAACTCTCGGATGTTCTAGAATCTAAGGTTGATGATAAATACACTTTATCGGACAAGCTTTGGGAATACCTCAAAAAACATAAAGAGAATAGTAAACTGAAAGGTAACGGCTTTGGCTATGGATTGATATATCCATCCACAACGGAATACACTAGAACAATGAGTGCAAGATATTATAAAGATGGTTCAGAAATATTAATATATCAAGGAGCTAATAAAAATCCTCGAAGATTAACTCCCCGTGAAGCATGCAAGCTATTTGGATATCCAAAAGATTTTACTATTTCTGTTTCAGATCATCAGGCATACAAACAATTTGGCAATAGTGTGGTTGTCCCAATTGTTAAACATACAGCAGAACAAATAATAAAAACTATTGAATTATATAAACTCGGTGGAGCAAGAGCACAAAACATACAAGACAAACTATTTGAAAAAGTATTATGTTAAACAAAGAAGAGCAAAAAACAATTCAAGATATAAAAAATAAATATTATATGGCCCCTGTTGTATCAAGACTTGATAGATATATTAAAAGTAAAGGTCATAAAAAAACGCTTTCTTATCTACATCAGATTATTATTGGAGCCAAAAAAGATGTTATGGCTATAATTAAACAGCGCAAGAAAGCAGGTTTAATCACAGATATTTCACAAGCTAGCAAGGCTGTAGTTGGACAAATATTCACTCTTGCTATTGTTTATGTTTTTTTACTTTCTAAAAAACATGGATTGGTACGAAAAGATGTCTTCATAACTACAAAAATCGGGAAGTATAAAAAATTAGTAGCCATAAAAGTGGACGGTGAGACACAAAAGCCTGATATGGATTTGGTTATATATAGCAAAGATAAAAAAGAAATCAAAAACATGATAATAGTTTCTCTCAAAACCTCTCTTAGAGAAAGAGCAGGACAAACTTATAAGTGGAAACTATTGTTGGAGATTGCAACAACTAAAAATTCTATTAAAAACAAATATCATATTGAGTACCCGCTAGATAAAACACCTATTGTGTGTTTTGCGACTGTGAATTTTTATAATGAAATAAATAATCCACAACATAGAGGCATGTTCAAATTTTTCGACAAATCATTTATTGGAAAGCCAATAAAATCAACTTTTATAGATCCACTATCTAGTCTTATTGATTTTGCCAACGTAAAATTATAAAAATATAAACTTAATATATAAAAAGAAACCTAAACAATACATTACTTAGGTCGATTCAGTGGTTTCTTGGGAATCTTCTCTATATGCCCCCTCTATTGATTTAGTATCATCTGGAGATGCTTCTGTACCGACAGGGTTATTCATCCAACTTCTAAACGATTTTCCGCTTTGTTGATGAGCTGATACTAGCGAATTAATAACCCTTTCATTTGCCTTAATAATAGATTCATATTTTTCAATAATCTGATTACTAATAAATGAAGAAACGCTAAGGATGATTGCTGTAGATACACAAATTATTCCTCCTATCCCAGCAAATCCATTAAGGGAATCATCTATAGTAAATAAATAATAAGCTGCACCAAAAAGGATGACTATAATCATTAGAGTTGGCAGTTTAATGTATTTAAAAAAATTCATTATTTGTATCTATTTACATTAAAAAAATATTTCTGATGCTAATTTTAGAAAACCATTTTCATCTACAAGGTATTTCCTAAATTGTTTAAGCAATTGTTCAGTATTAGTAATCAGAATTTTTTTTCTGGAAAAAATATCAATATCAAAAAGCACACCATAAGTTTTCTCTCCAGCAAGTTCCTCTTTGAATATTCTAACTAAAGTTAGTGCACCTGAGATATCACCATTTTTTATATTAAAAATTAGCTTAGTAGGAGATAACGTGTCAGTCAGTGATAAATTGTCCCAAAATTTGTCACTCTCCATTTTATTTGAAAACTCAAATACAAAGTGATTTCTCCACCCAACTCGAGACAATTCTACAACTCCTAATATCTGTAAGATTCTTTTAGCTTCTTGTATATATATTCTAATAAGATTGTCTGGCGTTATATTAATACAAGGATTCTTATTTAACTCTGTTGGGTTAGATTCAAATCTCGTCCAAAACACATTGGAGCTAATTTTTAATTCAGAAATTTTATCTATTGGATTAAATATCACTAAGCCATTATGAGACATATCGAATATAGGCTGGTTTTCTTTATGATAAAAATTAATAATCTCACCAGCTTTATCAATATATTTATAACCTTTAATAGTATTGATTTGGAAAAAGCTAGAGATATGTTTAAATTGTCCCAATTTAGATATTTTCATCATATATTTATTCTAGCACCGTTTTTTTATAAATTTTAATTTCCAAAGCTACAACCTTAATTACTCAAATAAAAATCCGAAGGTCTTTTCAAGACCTGTTTTTTATTTGAAAAGGAGTAGCAACGGAGCGGGGCGCTTTTTGTAAATTTATTTACAAAAACAACTTAGCGTAGTTCGCTACGACGTGGTAGCCCGTAGGGGAGTCGAACCCCTCTTTCCAGCTTGAAAAGCTGGCGTCCTAACCGATAGACGAACGGGCCATATATTTATTATATTATCATGTAAAATGGGTGTTTCGCCCTACAAAATTACAATCCGAAGCGTAGCTGTTTGTAATTTTGAAAGGAACAACAACGAAGCGGGACGCTTTTGTAAGCTTTGCTTACAAAACAACTTAGCGTAGTTCGTTGTGACACGGTGGTGGGCCCAGCAGGACTTGAACCTGCAACCAACTGCTTAAGAGGCAGCTGCTCTACCATTGAGCTATGAGCCCTTGTGGCGTCTCCGGTAGGAATCGAACCTACGTTTTAAGCTCCGGAAGCTTACGCTCTATCCATTAAACTACGGAGACATTTTATTAATATAGATTACTTATGTCTAGGTTTGTCCTATTTTTTATTTTTCTATGGGGTGAACGATGGGATTCGAACCCACAACCGCCTGATCCACAATCAGGAGCTCTACCATTGAGCTACGCCCACCATGGCGTCCCCGGCAGGACTCGAACCTGCGACCTACTGCTTAGAAGGCAGTCGCTCTAATCCACTGAGCTACGAGGACATATGTTTATGAATGTTAATATTTTAAACCCCCTTTAATATACCTCAAAGAGGTATAAAAAATCTCTGTCTTATTTATGACAGAGAAAAAGTTTTTTAAAAATGTAAATTTAAGCGTTGTGTTGGTTGGCTTTAAGAGTTAAACGTATTTCGGCAGGGGACATAATGAAGAACTGTAAAAACCCCAATTGAGAAACATTTAATTTACTAAATGCTGTTTTAGACAACCTATCTACTTGATTCTCTGTTTTGCTAGGATAAATTTCATGTAAAAGTTCATGGATTAGCGTAACTACTCTATCGTTAGCTCCAAATCTCTTATTAATAAATATCTTAAGTTGGTCCGGTAAAATATAACCTTTAATACCACGGGATAATCCACCGTGGCTATCCTTTTCAATCTTCTTGGTTAAGATAACCCTATAACCAGAATGAAGCAAGATATTTTTTAGTTTATCGAACATTTTGTTTTATTTTTTATTTTTGTCCCACTTGTTATATTAACTTTAGCTTTTTAGCTATTGCTTAATTATATCATAAAATCACAAAGCTGTCAAGAACTATTTATCTGCTCCTATCTAATAAAATGCTGATTTTTTATATAAAACAAACTATTGATTAAAGCTCGTTACTTCATGAACTTTATTCTTAAGAGAATCGAACACCCTTTTTAAATCTTGCCCTTTAGCTTGAATTGTTTCTGTAGGGAGAACCGGGCTAAATAATAACCAATCTTGTGTATAAATTATTGGATCTACATAAATATCATACTTATCGTCAAAAGCAAATGGATAAGCACATCCGGGCTGGGCACCAAAATATTTATTAAGATCTTCTGGAGTAGCCAAGCTTAGTTTAGTTACATTCAGCATTGTTTTGACTGAGTCAAAATCAACCCGTTTACCCTGTATTGTAATGTAAATAATAAAGTTACTATCCGTTTTTAATACCATGCATTTTGCTTCTATTCCAAAAAAGCCTGCTTCTTTTTGTACATTAACTAAATCTTCATACGTTAATGCCACTTCATGAGTAAAAAGCTTATATTGAACCTTGTTGCTATCAAGTAAAGCAATTAACTTATCATGTATATTTTGTGCATCAATAGTCATTATTAGTCTCTTAAATTTATTCTACAAAATTACAATCCGAAGCGTAGCTGTTTGTAATTTTGAGAGGAAGGATGATGGAATGGTATGAGTTTTAGCTTGCTAAAACGATTGAATGTAATCCGTCCTGACGCTGGAGCGGGTAACGGGATTCGAACCCGTATCATCAGCTTGGAAGGCTGAGATAATAGCCATTATACGATACCCGCAAGCTATTTTACTATACTATACAAACAAAACTCCTGCCCTAAATACTAGGGTAGAAGCCTTGTTAGTATAAAAAAAATTTACTTGATGAGCGCACGCAAATCTTTACCAGCCTTAAAACGTGGTACCTTAGATGCTGGAATAAGGATGGGTTTGCCAGTCTGAGGATTAACCCCATTACGAGCAGCCCTCTTACTAACAGTAAAAGTACCAAAGCCAGTTATAGTTACGTTCTTACCCGATGACAAATTGCTTTTTACAGCATTAACCAAAATATCTACTGCTTGAGTAGCAGATTTTTTGGACATATTTGCCTTGCGAGCAATGAGCTCAATAACTTCTGATTTGTTCATATATTACCTCCTAATATTCTTCGTCCACATTGTAAAATACTACTAAACAACTGTCAATAAAATTACTTTAATCTGTCTATATAACTTTGCAATATTAAGACTGCAGCTGCTTGATCTATATTTTCTTTAGATAATTTTTTGCCCATAGATACCAAGCTGTCTCTAGCCATCTTGCTACTTAATCTTTCATCTTCGAAGTTTATCGCAATGCCTATATAATCAGATAAATCTTTCGCCCATTTTTGAGTATAGACACCTTGTTCTCCGATTTTACCAGATAAGGTTTTAGGCATTCCCACAATCACTTTTTTAATATTGTTTTTATCTATAATTGTTTTTATATCATTAAAAACATTACGATTTTGTAATATAGTTGGTAAACCAACTGCGATTTTATCTTTAGTATCGCCTAAAGCTAACCCAATTCTTTTCTTACCTAAATCAATACCCAAAATTTTCATTTAGTTTATATAAGAAAAATTAATTTTAATATTGTTTTCTAAAATAGGTAATCTTTTAACCCAGAATGGCCAAACAACTATTTTATGAGACATAATTTCTGGAATACTTTCTATCATTTTAGTGGCATCAGCTGGCGAACGATTAGAAATGCTTCCAGATATTTCTGATTTATCTAGCTTAGAAACAATTAGACCATCTATTTCTACAGAAAAATCTATAGTATGCATTAGAAAATCTGCATTATCCATAACCACTCTTGCCCCTTTAAGTGTTTGGGGGGTTAAAGATCTGTTAGAAGGAATTATATTATTAACCGTATTGCTTATAATGTTTTCTAATTGATTTTTATCTGGCAAAAGCGTCCAACTACGTACTTGGATTTTTAGATCGAATGCTTCTCGTTTAGCCCCAGCTGCCACCGAAGGGATGCTATCTATAACATCATTTTGTATTAATGGAATTATTAAGTCTGTTTTTTTATTAACCAATTCAGTTAATTCTAGCTCTGTATCTAAAAAAACATTTTTACTAATCGATTCGCGAGCCAACTCTATATCTTCTTGTGATACGATTTTGACTTTATCATCTGTTCCTCCAGTAAATGGATCCGTGCTTTTAGCAAATACTAAATCTACACCAGTAGAACCTAACCCTGGAATAGTAAGCTTAGTATCTACGAGCAAATTTCCTGCTTCTCCGCCAGTATCTGCCACTACTTTTATCCTAGATCTACCTGGCACTAGTGATCCGCTAGATCCGGCTCGGGCCGGAGAAATTAGAACTTCTTCTTTTATTCTAAACACCAACTCGTCTGGAGACACAAACCTAGTTTCTGGAATAAGCCCTTTTATGGTTTTAGTGTAATTATATATGGTAATAAATCCACTAGCCGGATTACCTTTGTTCTCGGATCCAGTAGCTGGAAAAGTTTTAATTAATTCTTTAGTTACTTCTACAAAACTACCCTTAAAAACATTTTGACCAGCCGCATTAAGATCTTCTTTATCTGCTAAAACTAATTTAAATTGATGTGTAAACGATTCTGACTTTATATCTAAATCTATTGTAGCTTTTGGCAAAACAAAATATATTACTCCACCTAAAACCATGAATGCCAAAACTATAAAAATAATTAACAATCCGCTTCTGCCCAAAGCACTAGACTGCTTGGTAGAAGGGGAACCTGGTTTTTGTCTTATATGGCCAAAAGTAGAGGTTGGTAATTTTCTATTAGATCTAAATTTAATTTTAGCTCTGGTTGGTAGTGGCTCATCTAAAGACGGTTCTGGTTCTAATTCTGGTTCTGGTTCTGGTTCTGCTATTTGCTTTGCATCTGTTTTTATATCCACAGATTGCGCCATTGCATTATCAGAATCATCAGTATCACCATCTTTAGCGGTAATATTTTTATAAACCTTTAATCCAACTTGTTTGGCTAATGATTGGCCAGTTTTATCCATAGTAACTATGGCCAATGATTTTTCTGGCGATATATTAGACTGCAAAATTTTTAAATTAACTATACTATTAAACAAAACAGATCCTTTGGGTATAACCAAAATCATTTCATCAGCATCATTTTGCTTAAGCTTGTTTAAAGCAATAGCTAAATCTGCATTAATGTCTAAATATATGGCTTTACGTTTCATAATAAAATTAATTTTGCATACTTAAAATAATTCTTCTCAGCATTGAACTAACTACATCTTCTGCTAAATTAGATTCTAATGTTAAATGCGCTAACCCTAAGACAACTGTATCGGATAAATCTATCTTTGTATCGTTTTGGGCAGTAAAAAAATCTAAATTGGCTAAATCTATAATGGCAGGATATGGTTTTTTAGAAAATGGTAAATTTTTTAACCATGCTTTTGTCATAAGAGAATTTTTAATCTCTTCTAAATTAGAACCACCTCCGCTAATAAAAATTTTGCTAGGCAATATATGTAGATGTTTAAATTCTTCTAGAGAGACGGCCACACCATCAACCCAAGTTAGGGCAGTTTGTTTAAATATTGCTTTAATTTGATCATTAAGTTTTTTCTTACCCAAAGCTTTGTTGGCATATTCTTTTTTTAATTCTTCGGCTTTTTCGTTAGATAATTTTAAATTTTGAACAAGTTGTTTGGTAAACATATTACCACCCATAGCAAAACTCTGAATACCTAATAGTCCACCTTCGTTAATTACTATTACATTGGTTATATGAGAACCAATATCTATAAATATAGCGCTAAAATCTGACTGGCCAGCTATTAAACTGCTAGTTAAAGCATACGGACCAGCGGCCACGCTAATTAAATCTAGGTTTATTTCGTCTGCCACAGATTGCAAAGCACCAAGATGTACTAAAGGTGCAAATGCATTAAATATGCTTAAAGTTACTGTGCCACCCTGAAAACCTAATGGATTAGTAATTTTATAACCATCAACTTTTACATCTATGACACTAGTATTAATTAATTTAACATCCGGAACTATTTCTTCTTGGTTCTTGGTGGTTAGTTCTCGCATTTGTTCATAAGCTTTCCATTGCACCTTATATACAATGTTTTTTAATTCTGTAGCATCTATATGAGATTCGGAATGATTTCTATGATAATGCACTGTCGTTACTAAGCTTTTAACCAAATCACCCGGTAAACTCATAATTAAACTAGTTGGTTTAATCTTAGAAATTTCGCTAGCTTTATTAACAGCTTCGTTAATAGTGGTAAGTGCCTGAGGAATATTAATAATCATACCTCCGCGCATACTACCTTCCGTATGCTTAACTCTAGATTTACCTAATAAAAGACAATGATTATTTTCTTTTCTAAATATTAAACATTTCACAAACTCACTACCAACATCCAAGGCAACATAATCTTCGCCTTGTTTCTGTTTCCCTCCTTTTTTACCCCACTTAAACATTGTTTATTTAGCTCATTTAATAATAGCTCTAATTCTTCTAACTCCCGCTGAACTGCTTTGTTCTTTAGTAATTTTAAATTCTCCTATTTCTGACGTGTTTTCTACATGTGGACCACCACATAATTCTTTAGAAATTATTTCTCCGCTGTCTGGATTATAAATAGTATATACATCTACTATATCGGGATATCTCTGTTTAAAGAAAGCTATGGCGCCATCAGCTAAAGCTTCTTTTAGTGGTTTAGTCTCTTTTTTAATCGGTAATTTATTATCTATCTGTTCGTTTATCCAATCTTCTATCTGTTCTTTTTCCGTGTCAGTTAAAGCTCTATCAAAAGTAAAATCAAACCTAGCTCTGTCTGTATTTAAATCGGAACCTGCTTGCTTAACATCATCTCCTAAAAATTTTACCAAAGCAGAGTGTAATAGGTGAGTAGCAGTATGAAGTTTGGTAATTTGTTGTTCGTCTTCTTGGCTTACTTTAGACCCAGAAGATAAACCATGCCCACCAAATTTACTATCTACTCCAGCTCTAGAAATTTCTTGATGTTTCTTAAAAGCTGTATCAAAACTAGTTTCATCCACTTCTAAGCTATGCTTGCTAGCTTCTTCTTTTATATAGTCTATAGGCAGACCAAAAGTAGCAAATAAATCGAAAGCTATGTCGCCACTAATTGTTTTTTTATTAGTTTTAATAACTTTTTCTAACTCTTTGCGACCTTTGGTTATGGTTTGTAAAAATTTATCTTTTTCTTTTAATGCAATTTGTATAATTTCATTTTTTTCATTTAACAACTCTGGATAAAAATCTGCATAACGATTAATAATCGATTCTATAATTTCTTTAAACCCATTTAGAGCTTCTATTTTATCTAGATGCAAAATAGCCCTACGTAATAGTCTGCGTAAAATGTATCCTTGTTCTTTGTTGCTAGGTTGAATATGATCTGAGATTAAAAATACACTACCTCGTAAGTGATCAGCTATAATTCTAATCGATTCTGTTACACCAATTTCTACCCCTGGAGTGTGTTGTTTAATTGTTTCTACGATTTGGGTAAATACATCTGTTTCGTATACATTAGTAGCTTCTGGGGTTATGGCAACCATTAATCTCTCTAGCCCCATGCCTGTGTCTAAACTAAAACTAGAGGGTGGTCTCATGCCTGTATCTTTAGTGCACCAAAATTCGTTAAATACTATATTCCAAACTTCTACACCGTCTACATAAAATTCTACTGTCGGCCCACAAGGTCCCTCATCTCCGGTTGGTCCCCAAAAATTATCTGTATCTGCTTGAGCAGAAATTTCTTCGACACCAATTCTTTCTAATATTTCTTTGGCTTCTAAATCTTCTTTAGTTCCTTTTTTGTTACCCTCATAATATGTAACTATAATCCTTGATTTATCTATATTCATCCATTTAGAATCTGTTAAAAATTCCCAAGCCCAATCAATAGCCATTTCTTTATTTACTTGACCATTAAATCCAAAATTTCCAAACATTTCAAAAAAAGTTAGATGAGTTTCGTCACCAATTTCATCGATATCTGATGTTCTAAAACATTTTTGGACACTAATAGCTTTATCGTTATACGGATTAGGACTACCAGCAAAATATGGCTTAAATTGTTGCATACCTGCTGTAGTCAAAAGCACAGAAGCATCATGTTCTGGTATAAGCGAAGCAGAAGAAACATATTTATGTCCTTTACTCTCAAAAAATTTTATAAACTTATCTCTAACTTCTTTGTATGTCATATTTACCTTTCGCTACTAGTATATTGGCTCTGGCTCATATTATAAAGCGCCAAATGATTTTGGCGCTTTATATGTTTTTATTAATTTAAATTATCTACTTATTTATCAGACTTATCAGATTCTTTATCTTTAGCGACATCTTCTTTTTCTTCACCTTCCTTGGCTTCTTCACCTTCTTTGGTTTCAGATTTTTCACCAGTGGCTTCTACGGCATCAACAGCATCTTCTTCAGAAACTACCTCTTCTTCTACCTCTTCTTCCGCTGGAGGTGTAATAACAACAATAGAATCTTCTAATTCGTCTAAAATCTCTACGCCAGATGGAATCTTAACATCTTTAACCACAATAGAATCATCAATTTGTTCAAGGCCAGATACATCAACGACAATTTCTTTTGGAAGATCTTTTGGCAAACATTCCACTTCTACTTCGTTTTTATTAGTAATTAAAATACCGCCAAATTCTTTGACTGCCGGAGCTTCTCCTTCGAATACAAATGGGACTGTAGCACGTAATTTTTCTCCAGCTTTAATTTCATAAAAATCAACATGAACATATTCATCTGTAGCTGGATCTAGTTGTAATTCTTTAATCAAAACTGGATGAGGTTTATCTGTACCCTCAACTTTTAAATCTATAATAGTAGTTTCTCCAGCTTCTTTATATAGATTTGTAAATAAAGCTATCGTCATTGATAGGGGGATAGGTTTAACTTCTTTACCATAAAGAATAATAGGAACTAACCCTTGATTACGTAAAACTTTAGCCGGAATTGATACATCCCTAAGTTGAGCAATAATCTCTAAATTGTTATCTAGTTTAGCAATCATATAAAATATCTTAACTTCGTTAATATACTTAAAAAACCTTGCTCTAGCAAGGTTTTTTAAATTATCAACCTAAGAAGGCTTAACTAGTTCTTAAAAATTTGTTTAGATCTCCTTCAGATTTAAACAATGCCTCATGTACATTTAAAACATCATCATGAGTTATTTGGCGCAACATAGCATCTTTGGAGTTATTCAGATCTCTCCTTTTTATAATCTGTTCTTCAACCATCTCTGGTTGTATTAAATCACCTTCGTGATTAGCAGTAGCAATACTAGCAAAAACAGGTGTATTACATTTATTACACTTAAGATGCAAAAAAGTCATTGTCTCCATTTGGCCTAAATAATTAATATCTTCTAAGAAGTAAGCAGAAGAGCAGTTGGGACAACGCATTACGTCTTGTAAACTTTGGACTAATTTATCGAATTGTTGATTGTTCATTTTTGTTTTTGTTTTTAAGGATATTAAATTATAATACCTTATATCTGCTTTTTTGTCAAGACCTTTTCCTCCTTTGGGCTAAGATTATGCTCCTGATAAGGATAATTGTAAACACAACTACTCCAGCCATTAAAATTAGTTTAATTTTTGTGCCAGACAATAATGAAGTAAACCCCAATAATGCCACCATAAACAGTATGATTAAAACTACGTTTTTATGCGTTACACCTACACTTAGCAATCTGTGATGCAAATGTTCCTTGTCTGGCAAAAACGGGTGTTTCTTCTGCCTAACTCTTCTAACAAAAGCCCATATAGCATCTATAATAGGGAAGGCCAAAACTAGGGCCGCTGTGGCTAATTTAGCCCCACTAATAATGGCAAGGGTTGCGATAAGAAAACCTAGCATAGTGCTACCAGAATCGCCCATAAATATTTTAGCTGGGTGCCAATTCCATCTTAAAAAACCCAGCATAACACCAAGCAATATAACAGCTATTACTGCTGTTTCTGGTTGATTAACCACTATAAATAAGCTTAACCAAAATAGAGTTATAGAAAAAATACTAGTTACACCAGCTGCTAAACCATCTAAACCATCAAACAAATTAAGTGCATTGGTAATTAATAACAACCAAGCAGTAGTAAATAAAATATCCCAGAACGGAGTTAAAATAATTATCCCACCAAAAGGGTTAGCCACTTGGCCAATATGAATCCCAAAATATATAGCTACAGCTATGGCTATAAATTGAAATGCAATTTTGGTCCAAGCTTTTAAATTAAAAACATCATCTAACAATCCCACCAAAAAAATTATAGAAATAGATAACACCAAACCAATTCTAGGGGTATCTAAATCTAAGGTTAACAAAAAGGGGATTAAGAAAGCTAAAAATATAGCTATACCACCCAAGCGAACCATGGGTTTAACATGGGTGTGATGCAGATTTATGCTTGCAAACCACCTATAATGCGTAGCAACAGACTTAACTAACCAAGTTAAAAAGAAACTTAAAACAAAAGCTCCTATAAATGGTAGCCAAAACATATGCCAAGGAATGTCTATTAAATTAAACAAGATATTGTTTGCTTAATTCTATAATTTTATCAAAATCATCATTGGGGCTAGTTTTATTATTTATACCTTTGCCACATTTAAGACATTTGTGCGTAATCGAATATTGTTTATTCTTATACTCAATACCAACTGGCGGCATTAGGCCATGGCAATTATTAGCTCTGTCTCCCGGAACATTATCTACATGCTTACTATACAAGCATTTAGGACAATGATTAGTATAACCATCACCTTTAACGTTACGGCCACAGTGCTCGCAAATAAAGTCTTCTGTATTTTTTATGAAATTCTTTTTATCCATAGTTTTATTATAAAATAAAACCCGCCTATTGTGGCGGGTCTTGTGATCTCATAAAATCTTATGCCTAGATAAACTCTTTTTCGTCTAACCGACGTTGAGCCTCCGTTCTTTCTGGTCCATCAGGAGCAAAAATAACAATGTCCTCAATTGTTGTTCTGTATAGCTTTCTTCTACTGACACCGAATAGAAGTTTATTGGCTACATAGGCCCGTTCATCGTTGCCAACTCCAGGCAACTCAGCTATTAACAACACTGTTGCTAGATGGAAAGGAAAACTTCTCCACCTGGCTGCGTCTATCAACGCTTTCGCTACTATCCAAGCATCGTTTTTAGGCAGATGTATGAAATCCAACCAAGCTACTACTAATGGATGGCTTTCGTGTGCACGAAGCTTTCTATTCACAAAAATAGTTGGAGCGTCGTTATAACTACTCTCTGGATTACGTGCATTATAAATCACTAACGGCCACTGTTTGCGGGCATCTTTATCTTCAGACATCATCTAACCCTCCTGCATATTTTTTTAATTTACAAATGTGAGTAGATACTAACACAAAAAAATCCACGTATCAATGATTTTTACGCTCTGATAGCTTATTTTACCCATTAGTTTTATTATAAAATAAAACCCCCTCTAGAAGAGGGGGTGTGCCCGCTAGCAAGCGGTTAACATTTCCCAGAATTACGCGCAATCCTAGGAGGACATTGTTTTGTTGGCAGATTGAAGGATGTACCTACACTCCAATCCGGTGCTGTTATTATTGCCTCTTGCCCCGGTAACACGGGTACAATCATAGAGACAATTCTCAGATAGTTTCACCGGATGGCAATCGCGCAACAAGCACGAAGCTTTCCATCTGGCAATATTAGCCACTTGTGTATAAAATCCTCTGAGTTAGATCCGCAAATGGCGCACTACCTTCCTTCCTGTCTGGCAGGCGAGGCAAGGTCAACGTGCCAATGTACAAAAGTTCTTTACAAGTATACCAAAACCTTGCTTCTAGTCAACACTTTTCTTATTTAATCAAATAACTTTCTTTATCAAATACTATTTCTATATTTCCTAGAACATCCGTTCTATACACATCCGCCCCAATATCAGCCAAACGATCTAGTGTATCTTCCGATGGATGCCCATATCCATTTTGCCCGACAGAAATAACAGCTACTTCTGGTCTAACTATAGATAAAAATTCTTGGGAGGAAGCGTACTTGCTTCCATGATGTCCAACTTTAAGAATATTAGAATCAATATTTGGATAAATACTCAGCAGCTGCTCTTCACTTCTAAATCCTAAATCGCCAGTTAATAAAATTGCATTATTTCCATAAATAATTCTGGTAACTACCGATGATTCATTAACATCTTCATCTTCAAAATTACTATCAGAACCTATGGGCCACAGAGTGTCTATATAAACTTCATCAAAATAATAATCATCTGATGCATCTGCCCAATTTGTAACACAGTCGCAATTAGCTAGCTCGTCTAACCAAGATTGGTTAGTTTTGGTTGGATAATCTGTATACGTAGCCAAAACTTCTTTAACTTCAAATCTATCTAACACTTCTAACAAGCCTGTTAAATGATCGGCTTGTGGGTGAGTTAGCACCATAAGATCGATTTTTTTATCCCAAATTGGCAACACTTTAGACAATTGATAAACAACCGAATCATCCGGACCGCCATCAACCAAGATGTTTTTATTATTTGGAGTTCTAATTAAAACAGAATCACCCTGACCAACATCCAAAAAATATATATGCATTTTATTGTTATATCCAAAAGCAACTGCTTGCCATAAAAAATAATTGGCAACTAACAAAACGCTAAGCACCCACGCCCAAATATGTAGTTTGTTTTTTAACAACATTTTTAATATATAAATAAACCATTAAAATAATTAGCACTAGATAATACACGCCAACCGCCCAATGAGGGATAGAAACTATTAAAGAAGCAAAAGGTATGTCCGCTAATAACTCTGTGATAAAGATAATAATCTTTAATGGCACCCAAGCTATTAGCCCAGCAAAAACACCTAGCTTAATATTTATCAAACCAAACACTAAAGCTCCGAAACCCAACCCCATAGAAATTGGCACCAATGGTAAAACTAATACATTAGCTATTGGAGCAATGAGCGATAAACTATTAAAATTAAAAACTATTATTGGTAATACCCAAAACAACGCTGATAATGTTGGGCTTAAAACACCTCGTACAATAGATAACCATTTGGGTAGAATTTCATACAACATGGGGTGTAAATAAATTATCCCTATAGTAGCTAAGAAAGATAATTGAAACCCTACATCAAAAAATAAAATCTTAGGATTATAACCAATCATAATTACAGCCGTTAACAATAAAGAAATGGTTATATCAGAGGTCCTGCCCAAAAAAGTAGTTAAAAGAATAAGCACGCCCATTATTGCTGCCCTAATCACAGAAGGAGATGCTCCGGTTAATAAAACAAAAGCTATAATTGTCAAAATTGTAAAATTGATACGTAATTTTAACGGTAAACGTTTCATCCAAACCATTAAAGCCCCCGCGATAATGGTTATATTAAACCCAGACAATGCAATTATATGTGTAAGCCCTGTTGTGCTAAAATCTGCTAACAAACCTTCTGGGATATTTTGTTTAACTCCAAACAATAGCCCTACCAAAAAAGCAGACAGAGGTTCTGGCAATATTTTATTAATAATATTTACTAAAATATGTTTTAAATTATATAGAAAAGACAAAATAAAATTACCCTTAAATTCTTGAATAATTTCAATTTCTGGATATCTAATAACAGAATAAACCCCGAACCTAGATAAATAATTAGAATATTTAAATTCATCAGAATCATATGGGATATTAACAACTCCATTTACCAAAACCTCATTACCATAATGAAAATCGGGGTATTTTCTGGTAGTTACTAATATCTTTCCATCAACAACTCTGTCGGAATCTGGCAGATTCTTAACTGCAACAGTAAATTTTATTAGATTGTTATCAACCATAGGATCATCAATGATAATTCCAGAAAAACTGATATTATTATCCGCATACAAGCTAATATCATTGTTAGATTTATTTTTTATAACCCCGAATCTAAAAACACCTAAAATAATAGAAGCTACTAAAATAGCAACTATTGGTATATAAATATTGTATTTATAAAAAACTAAAGAGACGGCTAGTAAGCCAATAAGAACTCCTATTAAAACCAGTGTGCTGGCAAAATAAAAAAACTGGCCAATTACAATGCCAATAATAATCCCCGCCAAAACCCCTATGATTAACGATCTAGCCATTATTAAAGCAGGTATTGTAGTTTATTTTGATTATGTTCCGAAAGGGTTTTAGCATAATGTGTAATACCTGTTAAATCGGTTAGATAATAATAATAATCACTAGATGGGGGATTAAGCGCAGCTTTAATAGAAGCTAAGCCCGGATTACAAATTGGCCCTGGAGGTAACCCGCCATATCTTCTGGTATTATATGGAGAATCTATAGCCAAATCTTTGCGAGATATAGGATCTGTCCAATTGCCAGTTAGATACCTAACCGTAGCATCAATATCTAATTTCATCCCTAAATCTAATCTATTATAAATAACTGCCGCAATCTGTTGACGATCTTCTTGGGTTCTGGCTTCGCGCTCTACCATAGAAGCTATGGTTAAAATTTTATGCAAATCTCTGTCGCCTAAGTCTGATTTAATTTCGTTTTTAAATTTTACTCCAAAATTATCTAACATAACCCTAACAGCCATCAAAGCATCCCCTTTAATTAATTTATACGTATCTGGAAACAAAAAACCTTCTACTGTTTGACCTGTTTTCCAATATTTAGAGAATTCATAGTCTGGTGGAAAGTTACTAGTTATTTCTAAAAATTCTTTTTTGCTAGCAATGTCTTTGCTGTCTAAAAGTTGAGCAATTTGATTTAGGGTATATCCTTCTGGAACAGTAACATTAGCATTAGCTGTATCGCCACTAGCTATAATGCCAGCCACAGTTGGAGTATTGTAATTAGAAGATAGTTCGTAAGATCCGGGCTGAACTATTACTTTACCGGTAATTTTTAACCAAGCTTTAAAACCCCAAACAGATTTAATAAAATCTTCTTGTTTCAAATTATTTGCTATAGAAGTAATGCTTTGGCCAGTCTGAACTGTAAAATGCCTAGTTTCGTATCTATTATTAACAGAAGCTAATAAATAAAAATACAGTACCCACATAATGGTTACTACAACTACCGCTACAACGACAAAAAGAATCCAAAAGTTAGACTTTGTTCTAGAATTATATTTGCCCTTACTAATAAAAATTGATTCTAGGTGTCCCCGAGAAAATTTGAACATTTAATCGCGTTCTAAAATTTCTTTAACCCCTACGACAATCAGCAATGCTGGCCAATAAGCTATGAAATCTGATGTTAATAGTCCCAGATTAATAAACAACAATATAATTCCAATTAAAATAATTAGAACCAAATAAAACCAATCACCAAAGACACATGAACAAGCGCACTTGTGATTTTCTGTCTTTTTATCCATACAAACCCCTTTTTATTTATAAAATATAATAGTTAACTTAATAATTTTAATGCTTCTTTAACTTTTTCTTCTAAAGAATTCCCTGCAGAAACCTTACCTAAGACTTGTCTTATTTCATACATATTATAACCCAAACTAGACAAAGCATTGATAACTTCTGCAGAATCTCCATTATCTGCGCCATTTTCTGTAAAACCAATTTTATTTTTAAGCTCTAAAATTAATCTTTCTGCAGTTTTTTGACCAACCCCGCTAATGATTGTAAAAATCGCACTATCATTTCTGCCAATAGCAGTTTTTAATTCTTCCACTCTAGCAGAACCTAAAATTGCTAAAGCCACTTTAGGCCCTATACCAGAAACACTAACAAACATAGAAAATAAACTATGCTCTGCTTTAGTTAAAAATCCATATAGCGCTTGAGTATCTTCTCTAACTACCATATAGGTCATTAATTTTATAGGATCGTCTATATTGATAGAAGATATAACTTCGCTAGATACATAAACTAGATAACCAACCCCATTAGTCTCTACTATAAGAGAGTTTGGATTTTTGTTTATAACATTACCAGAAATTGAAGCAATCATATCTTTATTTTAACATTGGTTTTAGGTTATATGCTGCACAAATAGCTATAGCCAAGGCATCTGCACTATCATCGGGCTTTGGCACCTTATCAAGATTTAAAATATTTTTAATCATTTTTTGTATCTGATTTTTATCAGCCCTACCATATCCAGTTATCGATTGTTTAACTTGCAGGGGAGTATATTCTTGTATTGATATTTTATGCTTAGCTAATGTGGCTAAGATAACCCCTCTAGCCTGAGCTACAGCTATGGCAGTAGCTCTGTTTTTAGCAAAAAATAAACCTTCTACAGCTGCTAACTGTGGTTTGTATTTTTTAATTAATTCTTCTAGAGCTTTATTAATAATTAATAAACGATTAGCAGAACTGTCTTTTGGAGTTGTGGCAATATATCCACAATCTATATATTTAACTTGCTTTTTGTCTTCTAAAATTACACCAAACCCTGTCGTAGCTGTGCCTGGATCTATACCTAATATAATTTTGCTCATTATAGTTTTAATTATTCTAAACTAGCCAATATCTCGTCTGGGATATCTAATGTACTATATACTTCACTAACATCATCATGGTCTTCTAACAATTCTAGAAAATTTATAGCTTTTTTAGCTACAGATTTATCTTCAACAGTAGTTTTATTTTTAGGCACCATCTCTAAAGTGGCAGACTTTACATCTAAGTTTGCTGATTCTAAATTAGTTTTAACTTTATCTAAATCTTTAGGATTAGTGTGCACTTCTAACATATCGCCAATATCTTCAAAATTAATTGCACCAGAATCTATAATAGCCAGCTCGGCCTCGTCTAAGTCTTTGGGTTTTACTATTTGTAATATCCCCATATTTTCGAACTGCCAACCAACTGATGTTCCAAAACTGCCACCATGTTTAGTAAATATATGTCTGATCTCTGACACAGTTCTGTTTTTATTGTCTGTAACTGCTTGCACAATTACCCCTATATTACCCGGAGCTATTCCTTCATAAGATGCCTCTTCTAGAGAAACTGCATTTTTATCGGCTCCACTACCTTTTAGAATAGCTTTCTCTATATTACTATTCGGCATATTAGCTTCTTTGGCCTTAGACACAGCTAACTTAAGCTTAAAATTTATATCAGGATCTGCACCACCTTTAGCTGCCACTTCTATTACTCTTGCCAATTTACTAAAAACTGCACCTCGCTTAGCATCTTTGGCGCCTTTTTTATGCTTGATTGTGGACCACTTGGAATGACCAGACATAATTTTATTTATTTATAGCCACAGTATATCAAATTAGCATATACATTGCTTGATATGAAATAGTTTAATAAAATTCTTGACTATTTTGATACATAATGCCAATATCTAGTTGCCAGAGCTAAAAACTCTGAGAACATTGAAAAGGAGTCATGTTACTATGAAATTCTATAGCAACTTTTTATTAATTATGATAATAGTATGTTTCATATTATTATCCTGCATCGGTTGTACGTCACGTGGCTACCAGATTAAAGAATCCATTGACATAACACCTGTCCCAATTTTGATTGGGGAAAAAGTAACCGTTGATTGGTCTACATTAGAGATTCGATACAGCATGGTTGATCGATGGGTTATTGAATTTCAAGAAAATGACGATTTAGGAAACTGGCGTACTCTTTACACTACTTACACATCAGTGACCAAAGGAAAGAAAGTAACGTTCCTGTTTCCTTGCTTGTATTCCACTGAAAGCGAGACGGTAAAGATCAGGGTAATCGGCCTAGACTTAAATGGAAACATGGTAAGAAAGTCTACAACTGAACCTATGCAAACCGTATCGGCTACCACGCCATCTGAGCAAAATGACACCCTCAGTAAGAATACTCAGCCCGCTTAAATAGTGGGCTTTTCTATTACACTATAATAAACTAGACTATGTTATAAACAATATGATGAAAGATTTACTTAAAGATTTAAATCCGGAACAAAAGAAAGCAGCTAGTTTAATTAACGGGCCTGTTTTAATTTTGGCAGGAGCAGGCAGTGGCAAAACCAAAACCCTAACAACCAGAATTGCTTATTTAATTCAACAAAAAAAAGCTAAAGCAGAAAATATATTAGCTGTTACTTTTACTAACAAAGCAGTTGAGGAAATGCGCAACAGGGTTGCAAGATTATTAGGGCTACGTTCAGACAGAATGTTTAATATCAGCACTTTTCATTCTTTATGTGTAAGGATTTTGCGAAAAGACATAGAGCATATAGGGAAAAATAAGAATTTCACAATACTAGATGCTGACGAGCAACGCACTGCCATTAAACAAGCGATGCAATTATTAGATTTGGATATTAAAAAATATACTCCTAATGCAATCTTGTCCCACATATCCTCGGCTAAAAGCGAATTAGTAGATAGCACTCAATACGAATCTTTAGCTAGTGGATATTTTCAGAAAATTGTAGCAAATGTTTATCCGATATATCAAAAAATACTAGAAAAAAACAATAGTCTAGATTTTGATGATTTATTAATGGAAACTATTAAATTATTTAAAGAAAATCCTGAAATATTAAGCAGATATCAAAAATTGTTTAAATATATTTTGATAGACGAATACCAAGATACTAATACGGCTCAGTACCAAATATCTAATATGCTAGCTAGCAAACATTCTAACATATTTGTAGTAGGGGATGATTGGCAATCTATTTATTCGTGGCGAGGAGCTAACTACAAAAATATTCTTAACTTTAAAAAAGATTATCCTAAGGCCAAAGTTATAAAATTAGAAGAAAATTATCGTTCTACTCAAAATATTTTGGATGCCGCCGGAAGTATAATTGCATCCAATACACACAGAAGCGATAAGAAACTTTGGACAAAACAGGGTGAGGGAGAAAAAATATCTATTTGTTCTGTCTTTAACGAAACTAGAGAAGGATCTTTTATTGCTAAAGAAATCATAAAACAACAGGCCTCTGATGTTCACACCGCTTTAAATGATTTTGTAGTTTTATATAGAACTAATGCCCAATCCAGAGCATTAGAAGAAGCTTTTATAAAAGAGAATATACCATATAGAGTAGTTGGTGGAGTTAGGTTTTATGACAGAAAAGAAATTAAAGATATGTTAGCTTTCTTAAAAGTAATTGCCAACCCCAACGATGCCATAAGTCTAAAAAGAATTATTAATTTGCCACCAAAGGGTATAGGTAAAAAAGCTTGGGAAACTATTGTGCAATTTAGCGAAGAAGCTAATAAACCAATAGCCAAAATCTTAAGTGATGTGCCAGCTGCTAATAAACTTAAGCAATCTTTGGACAAATTATCTAAAACTTTTGATAAAGCCAGCTCTTGGAATAAAAACTTAAGCGAGTTATTTGATCTTTTAGCAAAAGATACTGGATATATCGGTTGGTTGAATGATAAAACCATAGAAGGCGAAACCAGAATAGAAAACGTTAAAGAATTAAAAAGCGTTACAGAAAAATATGATCATTTAGAAATTTCTATTGCTCTACAAATATTTTTAGAAGAAGTTAGTTTAATCCAAGATATAGATAACTACGATTTAACCCAAGACGCCATAACTTTAATGACCCTACATTCTGCCAAAGGGCTAGAGTTTGATTATGTTTTTATAACTGGTATGGAAGAAAATCTTTTCCCTCATTCCCGTAGCTTGATGGATGCAGAAGAGCTAGAAGAAGAAAGACGTTTGTGTTATGTGGGTATCACCAGAGCCCGCAAAAAAGTTTATATCACATACACCCAGCAACGAATGTTATATGGTGGATTATCTAATAGCTCTCCTTCTAGATTTATAGATGAAATACCAGAAGAATTAACCGAAGATGTTTACTCTGTTAGCAATATAGATAAAAAACCTATATTAGACCCTGAACTTGTTGCCATAGATGCTATAACAGGGGATAAAGTTAGGCATGACCATTTTGGCATAGGTACTGTTATTAATGCAGAAGGAAATGACATCACTGTATCATTTGCTAGGTTTGGTACTAAAAAATTAGATAAATACCTAGCTCCATTAGAAAAACTGGAAAGATAGGGTATATTTTTTGTATAATACTTATTGTTGGTAAAAACAAAGGAGGCACGTTGGATACAGAGGGAACTAGCATAGAACCCCGTTCTAATAATTCTATTAATTTAAAATTGAGTACATTATTTATGTGCTTGTTAATCTTAGTAAGTTATTTATTTTTTGCCCTAGATACTGTAGAAGCTCAAGACAAAGCTATATCTTTAAATATAAATGGATTAACCACAAATTATTCTACCACTCACAAAAGTGTAGGAGATTTAATTAATGAAATATACCCAGATCAAAAAAATATTTTATCTATATTTCCAGACAAGAATAAAAAGATTTTAGCTGGAGATACTATATTTATACAAATCCAAGCCGCTGAACTAAACAAAACCATAGCTCTTAACCTAGAAACTGCTAAACAAATTATTGAGGCAAAAGAGAAAAAAGAAGAACAAGAAAAAATAGAGCCAAAAATGGATTTAACCATTAAACCAAAATCTGTAACCTATCAAGGCACTGCTACATGGTATAAATATGGCACTACTCCAACTACGGCCAGCACTATTTTCCCCAGAGGGACAAAACTAAGAGTTAGGGCTATTAACTCTGGCAGAATGGTAGATGTAGTAGTAAACGATTATGGACCAGAATCTTGGACAGGAGTAGCCCTAGATCTAAACAGCGTAGCGTTTGCTAAAATAGCCCCACTTGGAGCTGGTAAAATACCTATAGAATTTTTTGTAATCTAATGCAATTAACAGACATCGATACCGTTAGAGGTATTATGCGTAGTTATAAAATATTTGCCCAAAAAAAACTTGGGCAACATTTTTTGGTAAACAAAGAAATCTTAGACGAGATAGTTAAAACAGCTGGATTAAAATCTAGTGATACTGTCTTAGAAATTGGACCTGGACTAGGCACATTAACAAGACCTTTAGCACAAATTGTTAAAAAAGTTATAGCTATAGAAAAAGATCCGAATGTTATTAAAGTGTTTAAGGTTATTAATACAGATCTAACCGGAGTTTTAGTTTTAGAAAAAAATGCCTTAGCTATAGAAAAAGATTTTTTTAAAAACCAAAATATATCTACTTACAAATTGGTGGCTAATTTACCTTACTATTTAACTTCGCCAATTATTCGCTTCTTTCTGCAAACCAAGCCAAAACCAAAGATAATGGTTTTAATGGTTCAGAAAGAAGTAGCAGAAAGAATTGTAGCAAAACCACCCAACACTGGCTTACTAAGTATTGCTGTACAATTTTATGGCACCCCCACTATTGTTAAAGAAGTTTCTAAAAGCTCTTTTTGGCCTCAACCAAAAGTTGATTCGGCAGTTATAAAAATTTTGCCTCATGCCAAACAATTATATAAAGTAGCTAGCGAACCAGAATTTTTTAGAACAGTAAAAGCTGGGTTTGGAGAAAAGCGTAAACAATTACATAATTCTTTATCTGGCGGGCTTGGTCTATCTAACGAAGTGGTTAAAAAAGCTTTGGCCAAAAGCCATATTGATAACAGTAGAAGAGCCCAAACTTTAACTATCCCAGAATGGATAGAACTGTATAATAATTTAAATTTATAAAATGGGTATTTTATATATTGTTGGCACACCAATAGGCAATTTGGGAGACATCACTCTAAGAGCATTGGATATCTTAAAACAAGTGGATTTAATTGCTTGCGAAGATTCTAGGATAACTAAAAGATTACTTAACAAATATAATATCGACACTAAAACCACTAGCCATCATCAACATAGCTCTGATAAAAAAAATGAATACTTATTAGACCACTTAAAATCTGGTAAAAACATTGCCCTAGTAACCGATGCTGGAACCCCTGGCATACAAGACCCAGGTAATAAGTTTGTAGAGTTAGTCAGAAATAGGGGACACCAAGTTGTTGCTATACCCGGACCATCAGCACTTACATCTGCCTTAAGCATAGCTGGGGTTAATGTAGATAGTTTTTATTTTGCTGGATTTATCCCTAAAAAAAAGGGAAGACAAACTTGGTTTAAAGATTCAAAAGATATTGATATCCCAATTGTTTTATACGAATCACCTTATAGAATTATTAAAACCTTAGAAGATGTTTATAAATACCTAGGCGACAGGAAGGTGTTTGTTGCCCGTGAACTAACTAAAAAATTTGAAGAAACTAAAACAGGTTTTGCCACAGAACTAATAGAATATTACAACCAACACAAGCCTAAAGGGGAGTTTGTTTTAATTGTGCTACCTAAAAGGTATACTAAAGACAATAATGCTTAAAATATGGCTAAAAAATTAAATAAAAAAAGTGGGTTCGCTAAATTAAAAGCTCTTTTGCCAAAAAAGAAATCTTTTATTATTTTTATGCCAGAAGAAAAAGACGAAGGTATTCATTGGCTATTTTGGGTTTTGATTTTTCTAGTAATTTTATTTTTAACCAGTTTGGTTTTTCTTAGCTGGCAACAATCATCAACTATTCTGTCTTATCTAAATTAATAAAAAATAGTAAGTAAAAAGCCGTTCTAGTTAGAACGGCTTTGTTTTGCCTTAAGATAACACTGAAACATCTTTCTCCTTTTTTTGCCTCTCCACTATTAGCGCAATCACAATTGATGCAATTATCATCAAGACCACCATATAGTATGCCTTGGCTAAAAGAATCCTCTGCACCACAGTATGGACACTTTTTTAGACCAGCATCAATAAGCTGATTAGCCTTTGTATGTTGTGCTATCTCGCGTAATATGCCAGCTTCTTCATCTTCGATGTTCTTCTTGGTTTTTCGCGTAGCAGTAATTTGCTTGCCAGAAAAAATTCTTGGGACCGTCAAGAAATTGCCATAAAATTTAATCAGCAATTTGCGAGCTTCTCTTTTGCTTGTCGCACAAACAATCCAGCAATATCCTCTGTTTTCAGTAAAGACATAGGCTTTCATCCCTGAATCTTTAACAGGAATATCAAGCAGCTTGTCTGGATCAAAAATTGCATAAGCAATTTCCATGCCAGCTTTTGGAACGTCCCGAATAGTAAACCCATTGAATGTGCGAGTGGAATTCGGCTCTGGCGCACCTTGAAGCATAACAATAGATTCTTTGGACCAGCGATTTATAAAGCTGCATACAGCTTGCGCTTTGGTGGTAGCATACGTAACGATTGAAAGCATGCTTATTTCCCAACCTCTAGGATACACATAATATGGCAATGAAATCATATAAGAATTCAGTTTTTTAGGAACCATTATCGTCACCTCAGACATGATAGATATTATTTTATGTCAAAAGACAGGGCCTTTAATAGTGCATATTAGTATTATAAACCAAGCTAGTCAAGATAGGTATCCTTAAAAGTCTTGACTAGAAGCTGTTTTTTTGATATAATGGTCAGATATACTTTTAGTATATCTAACGAAAAAACAAAAACAAATATGAAAATACTAAAAATACTAGGAGCAACTTTGCTTGGATTCAGCTTGATGGCTGGTCTGTTTATATATACAACTTACGCATCAGAATCGGAACAAATAGAACAATCTAGCCAAGCATATAGTTATCATATTGTTAAACAGAGCAAAAACCTCAACCTAAATTTAGGTGAGCCAGAAATAATGAAATTAATTATTCAAAACAATGGTCAGATGGAATGGCCAATAGAGAAATTATTTTTAAATAGTACATTTTTTGACAAAACTCTAAATTACGAAAATCCATTTGCTACATCTAATTGGATTGATAAAATAAATATCCAACCAAGCGGAACTGAAGGAAGAAATAGTATAAAATCTGGAAGCCGAGTTACTTTTAATATACCTATTAACTCTAATGTTAAAGGTGGATTATATAAAGTTCATTTTAAACCGATTATAGATTTTGGCAATCAAGATATATTGGCAATAGAAGGGGATATGGCAGAATGGATGATAGTTGTAGGCAACGAACTGCATTATCAAAATATGGGCGAGGGTAAACAAATCTTAGTTTCTATAGACGAACAAAAACTTTTGGCCATAGAAAATTATGTAGTTGTTATGGAAGTACCAATTTCTACTGGAAAAACAGGTTACGACACACCTAAAGGTTGGTTTAAAATCTTAAACCATATCGATACGGCTTATTCTTCTGCGTATAGTTTATATATGGACAATTGGATGGCCATCTCTAGTTTAAAAAATGGTTTTAGAGGATATGGTTTTCATAAGCTACCTTATTGGAAAGTTAATCCAGCTAAATATGATGGTAGAGAAAACACGATTACAGACGGACGCTTATATACACAAGGTAGATTATACGAAGACTATAATCATTTAGGCGAAAAAAGATCTCACGGCTGTATAAGATTAGGTCTTGAGGCCTCTCATGTTTTCTATAACTGGGCCACTAACGGAACTTTGGTAAATATAGTTTAATTATTCAATTGCTCTAATAGCTTTTTCTATTTTGTCGGCTATTTTTTTATTTGCTATTAAAAATTCTTTAGCGGCTTCCCTGCCTTGGCCAATCTTCTCATCCTCATATTCGTACCAAGCCCCAGCCTTACCAACAATACCCCTATGAACTCCTAAATCTATCAGCTCTCCTTCTTTTGAGATGCCGTGATTAAACATTAGATCAAATTCTGCCTGTCTATGTGGTGCAGCAACTTTGTTTTTAACTATCTTTACCCTAACTCTATTCCCAATATTTACATCCCCAGACTTAAGTGCCTCTATTCGTCTAATATCCATACGTACAGAAGAATAAAATTTTAAGGCATTACCACCCGTAGTGGTTTCTGGGTTACCAAACATTACTCCAATTTTCATGCGCAACTGATTGATAAAAATAACTGTGGTGTTGGATTTACTAACATAAGCAGTTATTTTACGCATAGCTTGGCTCATTAGCCTAGCCTGCAATCCCATATGAGAATCTCCCATTTCTCCCTCTATCTCGGCTCTTGGAACTAGGGCAGCCACAGAATCAATTACTATAATACCTACCGAATTAGACCTAGCTAAAGCTTCTACAATATCTAGAGCTTGCTCGCCATTGTCTGGTTGAGATATTAATAATTCTTTAGTGTTTACTCCGATTCGTTTAGCATATTCGGGATCTAGAGCATGTTCTGCATCGATAAAAGCAGCAACTTCTCCTCTTTTTTGAGCTTGAGCTACAATATGTAAAGCTAGAGTAGTTTTACCAGAAGATTCTGGGCCATAAATTTCAATTACCTTACCTTTAGGAACTCCACCGATACCCAAAGCCATATCTAAAGTTATAGAACCTGTAGGGATAGCGGGAATATCTAGTCGCACAAAATCACCTAAACGCATAATTGCTCCTTTTCCATGTTTTTTTTCTAACTCTTCTAATATATCGGCTAGGCCAATGCCTTGAATCTTTGGCGCACTAGTTTTGGTAGTTTTTTTATACATGTATTTAAATGGTTATAAGTTATTATATCAACGAAAATTAGTAAATTGCAGTGGCAAATCTATATTTGGATTATCTTTTACTAACTGCATTACATCTTGAAGCTCGTTTTTACTATTAGAAACAATCCTAATAGCTTCACCTTGTATCTGGGTTTTAACTTTGGGCATATCTTCTCTTATCATCTTATTAATCTTTTTTGCTTTCTCCTGGTCAATCCCAGCCACTAAATTAATAACTACTCGCAAACTACCGCCGGTAGCTGGCTCTTGTTTTTGTTCGCCTAAAATTTTTAAACTTAAACCTCTTCTTAATATTTTAGATTGAATAATTTCTAACAAAGCATTTAATTTAAACTCATCTGGGACTAATAGGGTAAGAGATTCTTCTTCTAATTTTATATCTATATTAAGCCCTTTAAAATCATACCTATTAGCTACTTCTTTTTTTACCTGATCTATGGCATTAACCAACTCCTGTCTATCAATTTCGGAAACTATATCGAAAGAAAAATTAGCCATACTTAAACCTCCACTTCTTCTTCTATATCTGCATCTTCTTTGTCTTCTAAATCGGTTCTAGAAATTAAAATATTACGGGGCTTGGCACCTTCTCCGGGCCCAACTATACCTTTAGCTTCTAACAAATCTAGTAATCTAGCTGCTCTAGCATAACCAATTCTAAATCTTCTTTGCAAATAGGTGGCCGACGCCTTACCAGTTTTAACTACTAAATCTATGGCCTCTTCTAATAGTTCATCACCATTAGATTCTATATCTGCTTGCTTAGATTCTTTAGTTTCGGCAATTAATTCTTCTACATATGCAGGATTTTTTTGGTTTTTAATAAAATTAGTTACGGCTTTTATTTCTTTATCACCAACAAAAGATCCTTGAATACGTTTTGGCTTACTAGCATCGGATGGCATAAACAACATATCTCCATTGCCCAACAATTTATCTGCCCCTACCGTATCTATAATAGTTCTAGAATCGATACCGGAAGTAACAGCAAAAGCTAATCTAGATGGGAAATTAGCCTTAATTAGCCCTGTAATAACATCTACCGATGGTCTTTGAGTGGCTAAAACTAAATGAATACCAACTGCTCTAGACATCTGAGCTAATCTACAAATATATGCCTCTACTTCGCGGGCAGAAACTGCCATAAGATCGGCTAACTCATCTATAACCAACACAATATATGGCATTTTAGAATCTGGATTGTTTTTATTAAAATCTGCAATAAATCTAACCTTGTGTTCGGCCATCAATTTATATCTACGTTCCATTTCGGCTACTAACCATTTTAGAGAATTAATTGTTTTGTATGGATCAACAATAACTGGAGCTAATAAATGAGGCAGATTATTGTATGCAGTAAATTCTACTCGCTTAGGGTCGACTAAGATTAGGCGCAAGGTAGCAGGGGAGTTTTGATACAACAAAGAAATTAATAAATTATTTAAAAATACGCTTTTACCCATACCCGTTGCTCCAGCGATTAAGATATGAGGCATTCTGGTTAAATCGGTAGCTATTTGTTTACCAGCTACATCTCTACCTAATGGCATTCGTAAGTTAGAAGGAATAGCTCTAAATTGTTCTGACTCTATGATTTCTCTTAGGCGCACTATAGAAGTTTTGCGATTAGGAACTTCTATTCCCACCAAAGATCGTCCCGGAATAGGAGCTTCTATCCTAATAGGATGTGCGGCTAGGGCTAGGGCTAGATCGTTAGATAAATTACTAATTCTAGATAATTTAATACCAGCTGCTGGCTTAAGAGTATATTGTGTAACAGTAGGACCAACATTAACTTCAGACATTTCGACTTCTACACCAAAATCTTCTAAAGCTTCCTGGATAATGCTGACATTTTGCCTTATATTCCCACTATCTACCTTAGTTACCACATCACTTAGCAAATCTAACGGTGGTAATTTAAAATTTTCATCATCAATAGTGGCAATAGGTTCAAATTTAATATCTTTAAACGATTCTTTCTTCTTATCAATTGTAGTTTTTTTAATAGAAGAGTTATCTGGCCTAACAGAATCTGTTTCTGCTTCTTTTTTGTCGTAATCATAACTATCATCACCTGGTTCGTTAACAATGACTTTAGAAATTTTAGGAATAGGTGGCAAATTAAGTTTTAATTTATAATACAAATCTTTAAGTGGTTGTCCAAATACAAATAATAAAGAAATAACAAAAGCTACACCTAAAGCTAACAATGCGGCCCAAAACTCTACTAATTTAACTAAAGCAACTGCTACACCAAACCCTAAGAAACCTCCTCCGGCACCGCTGGCAGCTACCTCAGAACCATTATTTGGTGAAACAAAAAGATGAATTAAAGCGGATAGAGAAACTACAAATAAAATTAATCCAACAGTATTGGTAGCGTTAAATTTATATCTAACTGGATAAAACAAGGCAATACCTGTGCCAGTTAACAAAACCGGCAATACAAAGCTTGTCCACCCTAAACCTAATCGCAACATATTATAGAAAACTTGGCCTACACTTCCAGCTGCTCCTATAATCGATAGTAAAACAAAAATCCCTAAGCCAATTAATAAAACTGCCATGATTTCTCGGACTACGTGTGGTTCTAATTCTAGGTCTAAATTTAGACCCTCAGACCACTTAGAAGTTTGGTACGAGCGATACTTGTATCTTCTCTTTTTTCTTTTTCTAGCCATTAATATTTCGTTTTTATAACAGGTTAATTATAGCATAGGGGAGTTATCGGCTGGAATAGTTGTATCTATCCATATAACTCTTGACTAAAAGAGCAGTTTATGATATAACGAAACGATAGTATTAATATAGTTTTGTATATGTCAGAAAGAAGAAATAAAGAAAATTTTAACAGCTCAGCAGAAGACCTCTCGCAAGAGGGGGAATTTTCATCAGCAGAAAAAGAAATTCCAGATTTAGAATTGCATCCAGAACCACTGGAAGGACCTCCATTAGAAGATGAGGAATAATAGCTAAACTTTTATGACCACGGGGAGTACCATGGGGCGACGTTTGGTTTCCTGATACAAGAATTGTCCGAGATTTTCTCGGATTTTATTTTTTATATTACTCCAATCGTCTGGGTTTTTATCGCTACGACTTGAAAGTATTTTTTTAACTTGATTACGAGCTCTATTAATCAAATCTTCTTTCTCTCGCATATATACAAACCCTCTAGATATAATATCTGGACTACCAATTAGCTTACCTGTTTTAGTTTCTACTGTAGCAATAACTACAAACATACCTTCTTCAGCCATAGCTTGTCTATCTCGCAATACAATCTCACCCACATCTCCAACTCCTAATCCATCTACCATAACTATACCTGCTGGGACAGTTTCTTTTAGAAGTTTGGCTTTACCTTGTTTAACCTCTACAACATTGCCTTCATCAATTAAAAAAATGTCATTCTCTGGTATGCCAACATCTAGGGCTAACTTTTTATGAGCAGAACGCATATGGTATTCGCCATGTATAGGAATAAAGTATTTTGGCTGAACTAACTGAATCATCATTTTTAATTCTTCCTGAAAAGCATGCCCAGTTACATGAACCTGCATGGTCTTACTATGAATAACTTCTGCGCCCCTACGCGCTAAGTTATTTATAATTGCAGAGATAGATCTTTCGTTACCGGGAATAGGGGATGAAGATAAAACCACAGTATCACCTTTTTTAATATTTATTTGTCTGTGCTCTCCAAAAGCCATTCTGGCTAAAGCTGCGCCTTGTTGACCTTGACTACCAGTGCTTAAAACAACTAATTTACTATCAGGCACTTTACTAATAGAATTTAGTGGCAATAATAACTCTTTAGGATATTTTAGAAAACCTAAACGAGAAGCTGCCTCGAAATATCGCAACATAGATCTACCAGCAATCGTAACTCTTCTGCCATGCTTCTTAGCAGCAGATAGCACATGTTGCATTCTATCTATTCTAGAGGCAAATGAAGATACTATTAATCTACCCTTGGTTTTTCTAAATATTTCATCAAAGCTTTCTTCTATAGCTTTCTCGGATATTGTATGTCCTGGTTGTTCGGCATTAGTGCTTTCAGAAAGCAGGGCTAAAACTTTATTTTTGCCCAAGCTAGTTAATTTATGAATATCAGTTATTACATGGTCTGGTGAAGTTAGATCAAACTTAAAATCTCCTGTATGCACGACTACACCTTCTGGGGTTTTAATAATAATCCCAAAACTATCTGGGATACTATGGTTAACTTCAAAAAAACTAACTTTAAATACTCCAAAAGCTAACTCATCATCTGGCTTATACAACCTAACGTCTATTCTTTTAGTGTCTTTAAACTCTTCTAATCTAGCTTCTATTAAAGCTTTGGCCAACGAGCTAGCATAAACTGGTATGCCTAGTTCTGGGGCTATATGAGCAATTGCCCCGATATGATCTTCGTGGCCATGAGTGATAATAATAGCTTTAATCTTTTTCTTGTTTTTGCGCAAATAAGTTATATCTGGGATTACATAATCTATTCCCAGCATAGTTTCATCCGGAAACATCATTCCACAATCTATGGCAATAATATCATTACCATATTCTAGTAGTGTCATGTTTTTACCAACTGCCTCTAATCCGCTTATGGGAATTATTTTTAAGGCAGGACCACTAGGTTTTGGTTTAAAATTAGCTTTTTTATCTGTTCTTCTTGGGTCTTTATTAAACTTATCCATATTCTTAATTATATTATTTTTATAATAATACCTCTTGAGGCATTTCTTTTTTCTTTGCTTCTACTTCTAAATTATTTATATTTTGAGGAATCAATTTATCTACCTTTTTTAATAATACAGGAATTTTAGCAAAATCTTCTTGCATAACACCCAATAAATTAGGGTTATGTAGGGCAGCAGCCGGATGATAAACAATAAAATATACTTGATTATTGTATCGCTTAGCCCTACCGCGACACTCTGATATTTTTTCGTTAGATAAGCACCTGTTTAAGGCATGTCTGCCTAATAAAACAATTAATTTTGGTGCAATAATTTCTAATTCTTTTTTTAAAAATTCACTATGCTCTGCCACTTCGGCTGGCAGGGGATCTCTGTTACCGGGTGGTCTGCATTTTACAACATTAGTAATATAAACATCTTCTCGAATGTAGCCAATAGTATCTAATAACTTGTCTAACAATTTACCTGCTGGTCCTACAAATGGTCTACCTTCTTCGTCTTCTCGCTTACCAGGGGCCTCGCCAATAAAAACTAGCTGGTTATTAGGGTTGCCTTCTCCAGGTACCGCCTGAATACAACTCCCTCTTAAAGAACATTTATGTTCTTTAACTTCTTCTTTTATTTCTTTGATAGCCTGTATTTTATCCATCTAAATCTTGGTTATATTCTATGGCCTGTATTTCATATACATCCATATTGTTAATTAAGTATTGTCCAACAAACACAATAGTAGCTATTACGATTACTATCCCTAAAATAGGGGATAATTTGCCATTAGACTGCTTAGGTAATTGTGAGTGGCGCCCTTTAATTGATTCTGAAATATCTTGCGGTGGAATTGCCACCCGCTTATTTTTTGGCTTCTTCTCTGTCATAGCAGAAGCGCAAAATATACAGAAACGATTAGCGTCATTATTTCGACGAGAGCATTGAGAACATCTCATTAACTTACGTGCTTAAAATTATTGTCTACGTTTTGGTTTATTGTTAGAGCCCTTACCAAAATCCCCGCGAGAATTACTCTTAACATCTTGATGAGCCAAGTTAACTCTACCCATAGAATCAATTTCTTCTACTATCACTGGTATAGTGTCTCCTTCTTTTACTATATCAGTTACTTTATCAACCCTATGATTGGCTAATTTAGAAATATGCACCAAACCTTCAGTACCTGGGAAAATCTCTACAAAAGCACCGAAATCCATTATTCTAGTTACTTTGCCTTGATATTTCTCACCAGCTTTGGCTTCTTTGGTAATATTTTTAATTTGCTCTATTACATTACTAGCATACTCTGCATTAGTAGAAGAAACATAAACAGTCCCATCATCTTCTATGTTAATCTCTGTTACGTTTCTACCTCCAGCTTTTTCTATCATCTCATTAATTACCTTACCACCAGAACCGATAACGTCTCTAATTTTTTCTGGATCAATCTTTAGAACAGTTATACGAGGCGCATAAGGAGATAAATCTGCTCTTGGCTTATCAAGACATTTGCTCATGGCTGTCAGAATATCCAATCTAGCTGTTTTGGCCTGAGCAAAAGCTTCTTCAAAAATATCAACACTTAACCCCTCTACTTTCATATCTAACTGCAAAGCAGTAACCCCATCTTTAGTTCCAGCTACTTTAAAATCCATATCGCCATTAAAATCTTCTATCCCGGCGATGTCAGTTAAAATCTTAAAGTTATTTTCATCAGTTATCACACCCATGGCAATACCAGCTACTGGCTTGGCAATTGGTACCCCAGCATCCATTAAGCTTAAGGTGCTACCACATACCGAAGCCATAGAACTACTGCCGTTGCTAGCCAATATTTCTGAAACTACTCTAATAGTGTATGGAAAATCTTCTTTAGATGGGATAACCGGCACTAAAGCTCTTTCGGCTAACGCTCCATGCCCAATTTCTCTTCTGCCTGGGCCTCTCATTGGTCTAACTTCGCCAGTAGAATATGGTGGAAAATTATAATGATGCATATACATCTTAGTAGTATCAGAATCCATAGTGTCTATCATTTGGGCATCACTAGCAGAACCTAGTGTAATAATGCTTAGGGCCTGTGTCTCCCCGCGAGAAAACAAGGCAGAACCATGAGGCCTAGGCAATATACCCACTTCACACTCTAGATTACGAATTTCATCAAGTTTTCTACCATCTGGGCGCTTATCGTTTTCTAAAATATTTTTACGCAAAACCTTAGAAACAATTTTATAAAAAGCATCTCCTACTATTTTGCTAGATAACTCTTCTGTGCTAAATTTTTCTTTTACCTCTTCTTGTAGCGCATCTAATTTTTCGTTGCGTCCTTTTTTGGTTTCAGAATACACAGTATCTTCCATTCTATTACCTACAAATTGATCTATCTGTGAAATCAATTCTTCGGTTGGAAGACTAAGATCGTATTTTCCAGCTTCATTTGGATTAACTGCTTTAATTAGTTGTTCCTGAATTTCTACAGTTGGCTTAATTGCTTCCTGAGCAAATCTTATAGCTTTAATCATCACAGCTTCATCAACTTCTTTTGCTCCTGCTTCTACCATTAATACTTTATCTTTACTTCCGGCCACCACTAAATCTAATTGACTATTTTCTAATTGTTCATAAGATGGATTAATTACAAATTTATCATCTATTAACCCTACTCTAACCGAACCAATTGGGCCGGCAAATGGAGCATCGGTTAAGCTTATGGCAGCAGAAGCTGCAATAATAGATAAAGAATCTGGATCGTTAACCATATCTGCAGACAATACGGTTACTACTACCTGAATATCGTTACGGAATCCCTTAGGAAATAGGGGACGCAATGGTCTATCAGTTAAACGAGAAGTTAATATAGCATTTTCTGAAGCTCTGCCTTCTCGTTTAATAAACCTAGAGCCAGATATCTTACCAGAGGCATACATCTTTTCTTCAAAATCTACCAACAATGGGAAAAAATCTATCCCGTCACGTGGCTGATTAGCTATAGTAGCTGTAGCTAAAACTACAGTTTCTCCTAATCTAACTGTAACTGAACCACCGGCTAATTTTGCTAATTTTCCGGTTTCTATAATTAACGTAGCATCGCCGAGCGATGTCTCAAATTTTTCCATAAAAACTCCTTTCTTAATTTAGAAAGAAAGATATTTAGATTAATTTATGGACAAGAGAACACATAAAGCTTAGGGCTAAACAAACCTCTTAACTTTAGGTTAAGATTTGGTTAACTCTATGCTCTATGGACTTTTGTCTTTTAAAAAATCCTTAGCTTTGCTTTCTAATTTTTAATGTTTTAATTAAACTATTATATTTTCTAGTACTACCTACTTTAACATAATTAAGCAATTTTCTTCTGGTACCAACTACTCTAAATAATCCTTGGCGAGAATGAAAATCTTTTTTATGTGTTTTAAGATGCTTGGTTAACTCTTTAATCTTCTCAGTTAAAAGAGCTATCTGGACCTCTGCAGATCCAGTATCTTTTTTATGCGCTTGATGCGTCTCTATAATCTTCTTTTTCTTTTTTACTTTTAATACCATCTTGTGTAGTTATATCGTATTTATTGATTTTTATCAATAGCAGAGGCATCTGGTTCGATTTGTGGTTGGTTAACATTATCTGATGTATCTTCAATATTCGAAGCCATAGACCCAATCTGTCCTATATTTTTTGCTTGATACTCTTTAATTCTAGACACTACCATAGATTCTGCATCAGCATGGGACATATCTAATAATTTAAAACCAGCTGCCCCATAATGACCACCACCCCCAAACAATTTAGCTATAACAGAAGAATCTACACCTTTTTTTGTCCTAACACTTCCAGAAATTATATTATGCTCTCGTTCTGTTAACAGAACCACTATATCGGCATTAGGCACACTGGTCATTAATTCGTCAATTATGCCACCCACATGTTCTGCTTCGGCATCGGCTTCTTTAAAATCTTGCAACGATACACTGCTCCAAGCTATCCTAGCGCTAACATCATGCTGTAATCTAGATAAAATCTTACCCCATAATTTTAGAGTGGAAAACTGCTTGGTTTTAAAGAAATATTTAATAATTTCTTGCTGACGGGCTCCAAACCCAACCATCTGAGCAGCTATAGTTAAAGATTTTGGTGTAGTATTGGCATGCTGAAAACTTCCAGTATCATTAATTATCCCAGCTAGTAGGGCAGTGGCTACATTTTCGTCTATCAAAGACGGGCCTAATGCCTCTATTAATCCAACTAATATTTCTGCGGTAGAAGTAGCAGTAAGATCTACTAAATTAATTGTTCCAAAATAATCATTGCTAGCATGATGATCTATGTTAATCACTGGCACAGATTTAAATATCTTAGGATGTTCTTCATAAATCTTGCCAAGCTGATCTAAATCGGCTGCATCTAACGCAATTAAAACGTCATAATGAAACTTACCTTTTTCGAAAGAAACATCTTCCTGAGTAAATTCACCATTTTTAGGCGTAACTACAATATTTAATTTATCTTCGGCAAAATTATAAGACAATTTATCTGTAGTTACCTTAGAACAATTTAGGCTAATAATAAAATCTTGAACAGATTTAAACTCTTTGCTAAATTCATCCAAAGACGGTAAAAACATCATTCTGTCTGCAATAGGATCTAATACAACTGTTTCTACTTGTTTACCTAGTTTCTTAAAAACCAAATGCAGGGCTGCTGCACTTCCAATAGAATCTCCATCCGGACGACCCGGCACAATTAAGATTCTCTTGGCTTTGTTGATTAGTTCTAAGGATTGTTGTTTAGGTGTTAATTCCATAAGTATTTAAATGATAAATAATTGTATTAAAAGCAGTGCTTGATGTCAAACCTAAAAAGATGTTTACTAGAAAGAGCTTTTAGAATAGAATATCAAGGTAAAAATTAAATTATGCCAATTACAAGTTCCGCTAAAAAAAAGATGAAAAGAGATGTTAGAAAAAGAGCTCTAAATGCAACCCAAAGAGCTGCGATGAAAAAATCTGTTAAAGCAGCTCGTCGCAATCCTAACACTGACACTCTTAAAGTAGCCCAAAAAAGTTTAGACAAAGCAGCTAAAAATAATTTGATGCACAAAAACAAAGCAGCTCGTCTAAAGTCTCGTTTGTCTAAATTGCTAAAAAAATCTAGCTAACTACTAGCAATCTGAGCTACTAATATATCTAACCCCGCCCGAGGGGGAGTTTTACCAGTCTTAATAGCTCTATCTATTTTATTTAATATTAAGAAAATCCTGGCTAACTGGGTTTTAGAAAAACTCTGAGCAAAACCAATTGTTTTTTGAGCTACATAAGGATGCAGGCGAGCTACTTTAGCTAAATCTGCAGTTCTAATACCTTTGGCCACCAAAGCTTTAAGCAAGGTTATATTTCTAAACTGATACGCCACCATAGCCAACAACTGTTGCTCGCTTGTCCCTAAGAATAGCTGATTAAATATTAATCGATTGGCTAATTTTATATTACGTTTAGCTAGCGCGTCTATGGTTTGAAAAATATTATCATTAACAGCTTGTGGCACTAAGGCCTTAACCATATCTTCTGTAATTGTTTGTTTGTTGGCAAAACTAGCTAGCTTATCTAGCTCGTTGCTTAGACGCCATAAGTCTTGGCTAAAATCTCCTAGCAAAATACTGCTCGCCTCTACAGATATATTTACATCTAGTTTTTTTGATTTCTCTTTTAACCATTCGCGGGCTTGATGCGGACGTAATAAACTATACTCTTCTACTAAATATTTATTAAGAACTTTAAATAGTTTTAATCGTTTATCTGGATCTTTATTTTCTTTAAACACCAATAAACAATCTTCTTGATGTTGGTCTTTTAAATAATCTAATATTTTAGATTGCAAATCTTTGTCTCCTAACGATACAACATCTTCTATTACCACCATTTTGTTTGGTGTTAATAAAGAAACAGAGTTAACTGCATTTATAAAATCTTTACCCATAAAATTAGGTGCAATTAGATGCGTGTAATCAAAATTATCGTCATTGCCTTTGGCACCAATATACAATTCTTTGATTCTGGCATTTAATCTAAAGTTATCTAAACCGTGAAGAAAATAAATCATTGCTTATGTTTTAATCTGTTTCTACATCTACCTTAGCTTCTTCTGAAGCGCTAGATTCTGGCAATATATTATCTAAATTAGTTTCTAAATCTAATCCTTCTGGTACCCCAACTAAGAACTTAGCTGGCCAGGGGATATAGTGGCTTTCAAAAACATCCTTACGTACTTGTTGGCCAGATTCGTCATAAATATATCTATATAAAACTGCATCTGCTCCCTTGTGGGCCGTATCAATTTGTTTAACTTCTCCTTCAGCAATAGCAGACGTTTCAATATACACCGGATCAGGATAGTCTGTCACATTATAAACACGTGGACCTTCTATCTTCACTTCGTAATCGGGCTTGGTGCTATAAAAATCAAAATAAAGATTATCACCATTAATATATGTATCTATCAAAATGCTGGCAGTACTATCATTATTAAATCTTAAATCTGGATATGGGGGATAAATGGTAGCGTCAGACCCAGCTGGTTCATAATACGACACTCTGTAAGAATGGTTTTTGCGCGCAACTATAGGATAACCAGCTTTTAAGATAGCTCTGAAGGCTGTGGTAGAAACTTGGCATAAACCTCCACCATATTCTGGAATAGTTTCGTCTCCCTTAATAACTAGCTCTGGCAAGTAACCAGTACTTTCATCTACTTGACCCAATATTTCATTAAAAGAAAAAGTTGTATCCGGTTCCACCACTATTAAATCAAATTTACTAGCACCTGTGGCAATATTGTGACGACGATTTCTAGGACTACCAGAAAAATTAGATACACCCGTTGCAACTAATTCGTTTATGCCCAAATCGTTAAGATCGGCTAATGTTGTTTTGGGTTCTAAATAATTTATTGGCAACTCAAATTCTCTTTGAGAAGTTAATAAGTTAGATTTAATTAATTCTATAGTGTCATTAATTCGTAACACAGCACCTGATTGATGTGGCACAAACTGTGTAGCCTTGTTATCTTTAATCTTTAATTTAGCATTTTGCATAGGCCGGTTAACTAACGGTTCTAGTTCTTCGGCATATTTTTTTAATTTATTTTTATTTAAAGAAATTAAAAATCTATCATTGCTATTATCTACTTCTATCCATTGCCATAAATTATCTGGGCTTAGCTTAAATACTTGTTCATCAAAATTAAAAACATATTCATTAATTAAGTGCCTATTTATTCTATCTGCCACAATATTTGCCGCATCTGTATTAATAAATGGAGCATAAGAAACTATAGGTATCTCAATTGGATTAAAATCTAGTTTCGCCAACTGAGAATTAAGCAAGTTTTTTAATAAATCTTTGTTAAGCGTGTATCCAACCACCATTGGCTCTACCTTAGCCTCATTGCCATCTATTACCACATTAGCAGACGAAGGATTTATATTAACATCTGTTTCTATTCTTTCTAAAATCTCGTTAAAATTCTCATTTAAATCATACTTAACAGCGATTTGAGTACCGCTAAATAATGATTTTGTTCTATAAAACAGATTAGTAAACGGATTAAAGGTTTTGGCAAACCCACCAATAGCCACTTGATTGTCTTTTATATCTAAATTTATACCTAATTCTTCTAGAGAATATGCAAAAGAAGTTTTGTTGTTAATGAAAATAACTTTTTCACTCTCAACTTGCTCGATTAAATCTTTAACCACTACTTTTGCCATACTTACTTCCATGCTCCCAATATCTACATTGGCAAATTTAGTTTTAGGCAATACTTGGCCGGCATAAACTGTATCAAACAAAAGATAAAAAATTAAAATAAATAAAAACACAATCCCAGAAACTAGTGGAATGTATGTTTTTCGTTTAATTTTGTTACCTAAGTTATTCATTGGCCATTTTGTAAAATCTCTTTTAATACCATCCTGGCCAATTCTTGCTTGTCTGGCAACGCTGCGGTTTGTGATAAAGTAATGTAAAATTGGCCCGGCATCAAGCTGGCATCATCAACTGGCCAATCAAATGATGACTTGTCTGGCAAAACAATTTTTACCACTCCATCAGAACCCCTGATGATTTCTACCCTAACTTGATGTTTAATTAATTGTTGTGTTTCCACGCCCCCAAATTAAATACCTTACTTGGCAATTAAGCCAATAATTAATAACGCTACAATATTAACTACTTTAATCATCGGATTAATAGCCGGTCCGGCTGTGTCTTTATATGGATCGCCCACTGTATCGCCCGTAATCGCTGCTTTATGAGAATATGACCCCTTGCCACCAAGATTGCCATCTTCTATATATTTTTTAGCATTATCCCAAGCAGCTCCTCCGGTGGTCATAGATATAGCTACAAAAATACCTGTAACAATACTACCTACCAACATACCACCTAGAGCTACTGGGCCAAGTAATAATCCTACTAAGATAGGGGCAACAACAGGAATTAAGGCAGGTAAAATCATTTCGACAATAGCAGCTTGTGTAACAATATCTACAGTTTTTGCATAATCTGGTTTTGCTGTGCCTTCCATAAGACCTTCAATTGTTTTAAATTGTCGTCGCACTTCTTTAACCACACTACCAGCTGCTTTACTAACTGCTTCCATAGATAGCGCTGCAAAAAAGTAGGGGAGCAATCCTCCGATAAGCAACCCAATTAAAACAAGGGGATCGCTTAATAAAAATTCGTAGGCACGTCCGGCTACATGAGCTAACTCTTGAGCATAAGCTGCAAACAAAACTATAGCAGCCAAGGCAGCAGAACCAATGGCATATCCTTTAGTTATAGCTTTGGTAGTATTACCAACAGCATCTAGAGGATCTGTTATATTACGTATCTCGCTAGGCAATTTAGCCATCTCGGCAATTCCACCCGCATTATCTGTAATTGGTCCATAAGCATCTATGGCTACTATGATACCTGTCATAGATAACATCGACATAGCTGCAACAGCCACCCCATATAAACCAGCTAAACTATACGATGCCCAAATAGCAGCAATAATGACAATTACTGGTAGGGCAGTAGATTTCATGCCCAAAGCTAAACCAGAAATTATATTGGTACCATGTCCTGTTTCGGATGCCTTAGCTACCCCTCGGACTGGTGCATAACTGGTTGATGTATAATATTCGGTAATTAAAACTATTAAAGCCGTTACCACTAACCCAATCAAAGAAACATAGAAAATATTTGTCATAGAAACATCTATCACATCTTTAAGCACCCACTGGGTAGAAAAATAAAAACCAATAGCGGATAATAATCCACTAATACCCAACCCTATGTATAGGGCTTTCATAATTTTTTTATCTTTAGCTAGACGCACAAAATACATTCCTACAACCGAAGAAATCACAGAGACTCCGCCCAAAACTAATGGATAAATTAAAACTGCTTCGTTATTAGGAAAAAGAAAACTACCTAAAACCATAACAGCTAGGGCAGTTACTGCATATGTTTCAAATAAATCTGCAGCCATACCTGCACAATCTCCGACATTGTCCCCAACATTATCAGCAATAACCGCTGGATTTCTAGGATCGTCTTCAGGAATACCTACTTCTATTTTTCCAACCAAATCTGCCCCAACATCAGCTGCTTTTGTATATATACCTCCACCTAAACGAGCAAAAATAGAAATAAGACTACCTCCAAAACCTAAACCAATCAAAGCTTGTACATCTCTAAAAATATAATAAAAACCGGACACAGCCAATAAAGCTAACCCCACAACAAATAAACCGGTAATAGCGCCCCCTCTAAAAGCTACACTTAAAGCTTCAGCCATGCCTTTGTGAGCTGCCTGAGCAGTTCTAACATTAGCTTGCACCGATACGTTCATGCCGATAATGCCAGCTGCTGCAGATAGAATAGCTCCAATCAAAAAACCAATAGCTACAACATATCCTAAGAAATAAAAAATAATGCCAGCTAAAATAACTGCCACAATTGCTACGGCAGCATATTGTCTATTAAGATAAGCTCTGGCTCCCTGTTGAATAGCTTTAGCAATTTCTTGCATTTTTTCATTACCGCTTGGCTGTTTCATAATCCAATAAATTAATATCACAGCATAAATTAAAGCTATGCCAGAAGCAATAAAAGCGAACATAAGAGCAGAGTTTGTTAAATCCATGTTTTTATAAATCTTTAATAATATACCTAGTTATCATAATATAAGCGTTAAATCACAGCAAAAATTATTTATCATTTAAAACCTGTTTATACATATTGCTTGTCTGTTTGGTAGCTTTTTCAAAAGAATATTTTTTAGCCTGCCTTAACCCTTTTAATCTAAGTTCTCTTTTTAAGGCATAGCTGCTAGCTACATCAGCCATGGCCTTAGCTATAGCTTCTACACTTAAAGGATCGAAATAATATGCGGCATCTCCTAAAACTTCTGGCATACAAGAGGCATTAGAAGAAACTACTGGCACACCACAAGCCATTGCCTCTAGCGGAGGCAGGCCAAAACCTTCATACAAAGATGGCCAAACAAAAAATTCTGCACCGTTATAGATATATGGCAATTCAGAATCTGGGACATAACCCGTAAATACAACCTGATTAGTTAAGCCCAATTCTTTAATAGTAGCCATAACTTGTGGATAGCGATTATCTACCCTGCCTACCATCACCAACTGATAATCTACACCATATCGTCGAGAAAGCAAACTAAAAGCCCTAATCATCCTGACAATATTTTTATGCTCTCTCCATTGGCCAACATACATAACATATGGTTTGGAAATATTAAACTTATGTTTAAGTTTTTTAATTTTCTGATCATTATTAACAACTTTATAATTACTAGGCACCGCTTCGTATATAACTGTTATTTTTTCTGGATTAATACCCAACAACTCAACAATATCTTGTTTAGTCTTTTTAGTAATAGCTATTATCCGCTTAGCATTCTCGCAAGTTCTTTTTATAACTAATCTGTAAATCATTCGTCTAAACCAACTTTTTTGTCCGCGTCCTGGAAAAAACCATAAAGTTAAATCGTGGATAGTGGCTACGCTAGGGATAGAAGTAAAAAAAATGGGGGAATTAAAATTTGTATAATGAATTAAATCTAAATCCGTTTTTTTTAAAATAATTGGATATTTAAACTGTTCACTATAAGAATAGTGCGAAAAATCTACTCCAGTTTTAGATAGATTGGGAGCGTAAATAGGAAAATTTTCGGCTGCCGATTTAGATAAAAATATATGATATTTATTGTCTTTATCTAATCCAACTAAATTGCGAATTAATTCTTCTGTATACCTACCAATTCCTACAGCCAAAGCTGTGCCAAACAATCTGGCATCAATTCCTATTCGATATACTTTTTTTTCTTCTTTTATTGTTTTCATTTCGACTTAGTATTATACCAAAAGCTATGATTACCCAGAACAAAATAGATAGGTCATTTTTCCAATAAGGGGTATCTATTAAGCCATGCACAAGCACTGCTATCATAGATGCCATAACCGAAACGTTTAATATGGTTTTATTTATCTTTATGGTTTGGTAAATATTCTTAAAGAAATTAATTAACAACCACACAAACCCTATAAATCCAATTAACCCTAAATTTAACCAAGAATGTAAAAATATATTATGAGCATGTAGCATAACCGGTTCTAGTGGGGGATTAAATAATCTATTTGCAAAAGCGGGGTATTTTTTTTCGAACAAACCTAATCCTATGCCTAATAAATAGTTTTCTTTTAACATCAAAATTGCCGATTGCCATACCTGCAACCTAACAGAAGAAGAAGACCTATCAACTATATCCAACATTTGTTGAAACTTAGGATTATTTAATTGTGACAAAACACCAATTAAACCAACTCCACTTATACTAATAACTATTGGCCAAAATGGTAGTGTTATTAATGCCAACACTCCCGTGCCGATTATTAATCCAATCCATCCACCATAACTAAAGGTGAAATATAGTGCTGACATCATTATGGCTAGCGCTATTAACCATAACCATTTAATTTTAGATTTTATAGATAATGCATAACCAACTCCTAAAACTATAATTGGCACTAGATAAAGAGAAAGATAATTGGCCGATTCGAACAAAGCCGATGCTCTGCCATCAATAGTTATGTAGCTATTAGTAACAACTTGCCATAAAGCAATGACTGACAAGAACAAACCAGATAAAATTAAAGCTATAATGGCTTTTTTAATATGTATTTTTTTAGACAACACGCTAATCAACATCACAAATAATAAAACAGGGGTAACAAACCACCCTTTTAGAACACCTAAAGAAATTAATATATCAGACGATATTAAGGTTCCGATAATTAATCCTGCTAAAATTAATCCTATTGGCCATAAGTATTTTTTTATATCTGTTAAATTAATTATTTGTTTTTTGGTGAATATTAAAATCAGCCAAACCAAAAATGCTATATAAATTAAAATTTCTAATAAATTAATTGGAACAGTTAAGATCTTAATTTTTAATAGATATATTGGAATAAATAAAAGGATAAGATAAAGCGCTACCCGCATATTGCGCCAAGCGATGTATCCAAAAAATAGAAGAAATATAATAAAAATATAAGGCATATGTATTTATTATAACTTGGATAGTAAAAAACCACTCTCAACCGAAAAAATAGTTTTTAGGTAATCAATGCATCTAGGGTTTTGCGCACAGCTTCTTCCCAAGAGAACTTTTTAACCTGCACATAACCCTTATTAATTAAATCTTCAGCCACTTCTGGGTTGGTAATAATTTTTTTAAGTGCCCAATAAATTTCTTCTGTATTTTTAGGGTTTACTAAGATAGCTGCATCACCAACCACTTCGGGCAAAGAAGATACATTAGAAGTTACCACTGGCACTCCATTGGCCATTGCCTCTAACGGTGGTAAACCAAACCCTTCATAAAGAGTAGGAAAAGCAAAAACCCTAGCTTGTTTATAAAGCGAGTTTTTATTAATATTTTTTAAATATCCTAAAATCTTAATATCTTGATTAAACTGGCTAGATTCTATTGCTTGTTTAATTGGCTCGCTTTGCCAACCCCATTTACCAGCTAAAACCAATGTGGCACTAATTCCATCATTTCTTAACTTATTAAAAGCTTCTACTAATCGTACTAGATTTTTTCTGGGCTCTAATGTGCCGATAAATAAAATTATGTTTTCACCAGTTACATTTATATCTTCATTAACTTTACTTAAAGACGGGGCCAGAAGAGTAACATCAATTTTGTTTGGATTAATCTTAAACAATCTAACCGCATCTGCCTTAGTATGTCCTGATATAGCAACTAATCTTTTAGAAGATTTCATAGCCCATCGCAACCAAAGTCTTTCTAAAATTACCGCCTTACGGTTATGTTGCCCAGGAAATAAGAAGCTAACAAAATCGAACAATGTGGTTACCGCAGGCACGCTTCGAAGCAAAGCAGGGATAATTGCACTGGTGGTAGCAAAATAACTGTTTACTGGTCGTAAAAATTCTAAATATAAAAAAACTATAAATTGCCAAAGAAACGATGGTAACCTAAGCACCACAAATCTAACATTTTCTTGTCTCCATTCTGGCAGGGGGTCTCTGTCTAAAAATAAAACAAATTTATGTTCGGTATATTTAATCAAACCACTAACCATTTGATAAACATATTCGCCTTTACCAGCTCTTTGTTTTCTAGCACCCTCTCTGGCGTCTATCCCTATAATCATTGGTTATTGTTTCTAGAAAATATAATAGCCAAGTCTCGCTTGCTTATGGTCTTAGTAATTAATAACAGTGTTGCATACACGCCAATCGCTATCAGCACTACCCATACAACATGTAGGTTTAGATAAAAAGCAACTACTCCCATTATAATGCTGGCCATTAATGCCTTACCAAACACCTTCCAGTTAGGGGAGAGCTTAAGATATTTACTAACAATATATAAGCTAGACATTAAAACTATTAATTCTGTTACCACGGTAGTAGCAGCTGCTCCAAAATATGAATACTGCGGGATAACTATAAAATTAGCCACTATATTAAAGACTACTGCAATCACATATGGCAAAATTAATCTTTTTTGTTGATTAGCAGCAATAACTGTATAAATTAATGCTCCATTTAAGAAAGAGGCACCTAGAGCAAGTATTAAAATCTTTAAGACTGGGCCAGATAAAGCAAACTCGGATCCGGCTACCAACACCATCACCGGCGTAGCTAAAACAACGGTGCCAGCAATAAGTGGTAAAGCCATTATGCTTAAGAAATCAAAAGATCTTCTAAATATATTTTTAGCACCATCCGCACTACTAGCTAACGCCTTGGTAATAATTGGCAAAACCGAACTCATAAAAATGCTTGGCACTGCCAAAAAGACTTCTAATATTTTATAGGGCGCACTATACACACCCACATCAAAACTACCTTTCATCACAGAAAGCATAACCGTATCTATTCTAAAATATATAGTAGCTAAAATTATCACCACACCCATAGGCAACGCGGTAATAAGTAGATTTTTCCAAACAGCTAAATTAAATAATGGCCAAACCCTAGCATAAACCTCGAACATCAACATATTTGATGCAAATACCACAATATTGCCGATAGTTACAGCTGCAACTAAATACAAGAAACCTAATTGAGCTAAAATAAACCAAATCACTAACCCTAACAAAACTAAACGGCCAACTATATCAGAGAAGGTAGCTTTTTGCATAGTTAGCTTGGCCTGAAAAGAACTGAGCGGCACTTGGTTTAGTGACATTATAAAATGCGATATGGCTCCGATTAAAATTCCGGTTTTAACTAGGCTTGGATAGGGTAGGGTAAGAGCCACAAAATATGCTAGTGTAAAAATTATTAAACCCAAGACAATTCTTAAACCCAACATATTGCCTAAAATAGACCTTTCTTTATCTGGATCTTTGGCAATCTCTCTAACCGTAGTTACAAATAATCCTAAATCTACAAAAACTCCAAAAACACCTAGATATGCAAAGATGGTGGCATAGTCTCCATAACCAGCTATGCCTAAGTATCTAGCTAGATAAGCAATTACCAAAACCGATGTGGCTGCAGTAATTAATTTGCCAACCAATTGGATCAATGTATTAAAAGCGACTTTTTTAGTATTGCTCACGTTTAGTTATTTTAGCCATATATTGAATCGGGACTCGAAATAAATACCATTTGGGCAAAAACTTAAGAGAATAGTTGCTACTATTAATTATTTTATATGGCTGTAATATTTTCTCCCATGCAACCTTGCTTAACAAACGTTCGTCTCCAACATCTTTTTTAGGATAATGATTATTTGGCACACTAAGAATAACTGTTTTAGCTACTCTAAGATGTTCTGTTAATAGTTTATGAATATCGCTGTTTGCAAAATGCTCTAACAGCCCTTGATGAAAAATTAAATCAAAAGAATTATCTGTAAATGGCAACTTAAAAGCATCAGCTTCCTGAAAATAATTGCGACCTCCAAACTTAGCTTTGGCTTGTCTAGCTAAATCTAGTATTTTAGGATCATTATCTACAGTGGTAACTTCCATGCCCATATTAGACAAAAAGACACTCATAGTGCCTGTGCCAGCTCCCACTTCTAAAATCTTTTTAGCTTTAGAATCTACAATAGCATTTAAAAACTTTCTTTGGCCACAAATATTACGAATGTAAAAATCAGAAGTGATTTTTTCCTGATAATATTTTGACCAATGAGACATGTTTAAGCATTAGGTTTAATCGCTACATATCTATCTCTGCCAACCCCAGCGCTTTCGGATGTAGCTCTGCCGTCTTCGGCTACATATGTATGCACTAACCGTCTTTCGAAAGAAGACATAGGCAAAAGATTAACTTCAGAAGAAGAATCTACAGCTTTATCAACAGCTTCTATGGCAATCTTTTTTACTGCTTCTTTTCTTTTTTGTTTAAGCCCGCCAATATCTACTGCTACCCTAACAACTTGATCTGGAAATTGCTTTCTAACCATTAATCTAATAAGGTGTTGGATGGCTAAAAGGGGATCTATAGATGGGCTAAGAAAAATATCATCCTTATCTGTTTTAATATTTACAGTTATAAACTCATCTTCTGAGCTAACTTCTATTTTGGCTTTTACTGGCCATTCTTTAAAAAAATCTGCTGTAACTTTTTCTATATATTTAATTATTTCTTTACTCATTGTTTTTGTCTTCCTCTTTTTCTTCTTTTAAATCACTTTCTTCATTCTCTTGGTTATTTTCCACTTCGCCCTCTATTGCTTTAGTCTCTTCTACTACAGTTCCTGCTATAGCCTCGGCTTTATCTTCTTTCTGGGCCAAAATAACTTCAGTAGCCACATTGGCATCTGCTTTCTTAAAGCTACCCATAACAATTACTTGCTGAAGCACAGTAAAGAAGGTAGTAGCTACCCAATAAAGCGCTAGGGCAGCCGGCAAGCTCATGGCAATAAACACGGTAATAATAGGGAAAAAATACATCATTTGTTTGGTAATCATATTAGCCATGCCTCCACCTTTTGGCATAGGTGTCATTTTAGACATCATAAAGCTTTGGATTAACTGAACAACTCCAGCTGTGATAGCTAAGAATAAGCTAGGTACCGCTAAATCTACCATTAAAGACTCTATGCCGGTGAAAGATAAGAAAACTGTATTAATAGTTTCTGGCATATTAGGGAACCAAGTATATAAATGATTTAGGCTGTCTGCATTTAATCCGACAGTAAACACCCTGTATAAGGCAAATAAAATTGGTAATTGAATAAGCAATGGCAAGCAGCTGCTTAATGGGTTAACTTTATGCTCTGCATAAACCTTCATCAACTCTTTAGATTGCTGAGCCTGATCGTCTTTATGTTTAGCTTTAATATCATCTATTAATGGTTGAATCTTTTTAAGAGCTCTTTGAGATTTTAAGGTTTTAATATAGGAAGGGAAAAGGATAATCCTAATTAGTAGAGTTAAGGCAATAATAGCCACACCAAAATCTTGCCCAGGTATATAAACGTAAAAAAGCATTAAGACATTAAAAAGCGGCTTATATAAAAGCTTTGTCATCCACGAATTTTCATTAAATGTGAAGTTTAATTCTCTCATATGTTTTATTTAATTAAATCTACCCTACTTTTGCTCCACGGGTTACAACGCATAACTCTTAAAACTCCTAAACCCACACCCTTAAACACGCCTTTTTTTTCAATTGCCTGGTAAGTATATTCTGAACAGGTTGGATAAAATTTACAAAACCCGTGTGGATGTTTATGGCTAAACCACCCATGATCGGGAGATAGGGTTGCCTGATAAAGCTTAATTGTAGATAGGATTATTTTTTTCATTATTTTTTTAAAACTCTTTTTAACTCTTGGGCTATCTCCTGATAAGACATCTCCAAGGCTCTTTTCCTTACATATATATGCGGTGGCGTACTTTTAATAATTTTTAATAGGCGCCAAGCTTCTTTAATTTGCCGTCTAAGCTTATTTCTAACCACTGCCTTTTTAGCCACTTTAGCACTAACAACTACCCTAATCTTATCTGTCTGTTTGGCAAATAAAGGGAATTTTATAATAAAAGCACTGGATTTTAAGCTAGGACCATATTTAATAACCATATTACTAAATATTTAATTTAAGCCGAAAGCACTTTACGCCCTTTAGCGCGTTTTCTTTGCAAAATCTTTCGACCATCTTTAGTGGCCATTCTAGCCTGAAAACCAATCTTTCTTTTCCGCTTCACTTTTTTTGGTTGGTATGTTCTTTTCATGATTTAATAATTAAAATTCTTATCTTTTACCCATATAGTATAGCTACAAAGCTTTCTTTCAGTCAATTTAATATATAATAATATGTTAATAAGAATTGTTGATTGTGGATAACTTTAGTAAAATTACCTTAGAGGAGTAAAAATGGAAGTGGATAAAAAGCGTTTATGGCAAAATGTTTTAGGTGAGGTAGAAGTCTCTTTAAGTAGGGCTAGTTTTAATACTTGGTTTAAAAACACCGAGATAGTTAATATAACAGACGATACCGTAACTATAAGAGTGCAGAATGTTTTTACTCAAGACTGGCTATCTAAGAAGTACGAACCAGCTATTAAAACTTCTTTATTAAAAAGCTTACCTAATCTTCAAAAAATAGAATATGTCGTTGGTGGCCAAACCCCAAAAGAGGTTTTATTTAACCAAACAAGCCGGCCATCACCTAAAAAAGAAGTGTCTGCTCCGCCTAAAATGGCTAAAGAAGTTGTGGCCACAATTGCCAAAACTAGCGTTGCCACAGACGCACCTAGCAAATTAAACCCCCGCTACACTTTTGATTCTTTTGTAGTAGGAGAAAGTAATAAACTAGCTAACGCTGCTTCTTTGGCAGTGGCAGACTCGCCAGGCGTAACCTATAACCCATTATTTATATATGGGGGAGTTGGTTTAGGCAAAACCCATTTACTCCAAGCCATAGGCAATAGTATTTTAGCTAAAGATCCGAAAAAAAAAGTGGTATATATAACTTCAGAAAAATTTACCAACGAACTAGTTGACGCCATCCAGAAAAAAACCACAAAAGCCTTTAAAGAAAAATATCGTAAGGTAGATTGTTTATTAATAGATGATATTCAGTTTTTAGCAGGTAAAGAATCTACCCAAGAAGAGTTTTTTCACACTTTTAATGTTTTATACGAAGATTCTAAACAAATTATACTAACCTCAGACAGACCACCAAAAGCCATTCCAACCCTAGAAGCTAGATTACGTTCTCGTTTCGAATGGGGGATGATGGCAGATGTGTCTCCACCAAACTATGAAATGCGTTTAGCTGTATTAAAATCTAAATCAGCTAATATAGATTTTGAAGTTACAGATGAAATTTTAGAAACTATTGCTAAAAAAATACAAAACAATATTAGAGAGTTAGAAGGGGCGCTAACTAGGGTTGTAGCTTTTGGGCAATTAAACAACACTATCCCAACCCTAGAAGAGGTAGAAACCTTACTTGGAGGCATGTTGGTTAACCCAGGAAAGCGAATTTTAAAAACTAATGATATTATTAAAATCGTTTGTAAATATTATAATATTAGAAAAGATGACTTGCTAGGCACAAGAAGAAACAAAGAGATTGTTCTGCCTCGCCAGATATTAATATATTTATTACGAGAAGAACTAGATTTGCCTTACAAAAGCATAGCTCGTGAAGTAGGAGGTAAAGACCACACCACTATTATTCATAACTACAATAAAATTAAAAAATTATTAATAGAAGATAGTTTAATTGAGCAATCAATTTCAGAATTACGAGACCTTTTATATCGTGTGGATTAATATGTGGATAAAATTTAAACTAAAAACTTACCACCAAAGTATCCCCAACTTATATACAACTAATAATAAAAATAAAAGCGAGTGGGATAATAAAAAACAATATTATCAACCATATCCACCACACTACTAATACTTACTAAATATTAATTAAATAAATATATAAATAAGGGAGTTAATAATGAAGATATCTGTATCATTAGGAAGGTTTAAAAGGGGGTTAGGTGCTGTTGAAAAAATAATAGCTTCTAAAAGTACGTTACCTGTTTTAAATAATGTCTTAATTAAAGTGGAAGACAATCAAGTGGTTTTATCTGCTACAGATTTAGAGATGGGTATTAATTATTATTTAGGTGGTAAGGTGGAGTCTCCTGGATCTATAACTGTTCCAGGTAAAGTTTTATCTAGTTTTATTAATAATTTAAATGAAGAAACTATTAATTTAGAGGTTAAAGATAATATTTTAACCACCAAGACAGCTAAAAGTGAGGCTACGTTAAATGGAATCTCTGCTGATGAGTTTCCAGCTATCCCTAAAGTAGAAGGCAAAGAGGTTTTAGAAATTAGTGGACAAATTTTAAAAACAGCTCTTAGTCAGGTTGGTTTTTCAGCTTCTTTTGATGAATCTAGACCAATTTTAACTGGAGTATATTTTATAGCTTCAGACAATGAACTAAGAATGGTAGCCACAGATAGTTATAGGTTGGCAGAAAAAGTTTTAAAAACTCCTATAAAAGAGAATGTGTCTTTTGTGGTGCCTAATAAAACTATTCAGGAATTACAAAGAGTTATAAATGGATCGGAAGAAGTAAAAATAATTTTATCAAACAATCAGGTTTTATTTGTTTTACCAGACATGGAAATTACTTCTCGGATTATAGAAGGGGAGTATCCAGATTATAAACAAATTATTCCTAAAGAATTTAAAACTCAAGCCACCCTATCAACCCACGATCTAGCTAATGCAGTTAAAACAGCTGGCTTTTTTACTAGAGAAAGCTCTAATAATGTTAAAGTGTCTTTTGTTAAAGATTCGTTAAATATAGAGGCCTTATCATCTCAGTTGGGTAATTTTAAATCCCAATTACCAGCCAAGGTTAATGGAGATGATAATGAAATTAATTTTAACTTTAGATATTTATTAGATGCGCTGGGTGGAGTAGGGCATGAAGAAGTTAATTTAGAGTTAGTTGGTAAATTAAGCCCAGGGGTTATAAAACCAGGCGGTGCTAATTCTGATATCACTTATATAATTATGCCGTTGCGCAACTAATGAAGTGTGTATCACTTAAACTGTTTGATTTTAGAAATATCGCCAGAGCCGAGATAGGGTTTAGTGATAAAAACTTTCTAGTTGGCGAAAATGCCCAAGGTAAAACCAATATTATAGAGGCACTACATTTTTTATCTATTGGAAAGTCTTTTAAGACTAGCCAAGAGCAATGGCTAATAAAAACCGGAGAATCATCTACCAGAATAGAAGGGGTGTTTTTAAGTGACAGGGGAGAAGAAAAAAACATCAGTGCGGTTTTACAAAACACAGAAGACAGATTAATTAAAACTCTTCAGATAAATCAGACCAAAACTAGTAAGCGAGAATTTCTTAAACAAATTCCTTCAGTTATCTTTACTCCAGACGAGGTTGGATTAATTAAGATACAATCTTCTACAAGGCGCGCTTTAATGAATAATATATTAAATAAAACCCAGATAATATATTCGGACGACCATTCGGTTTACACTAAAATTCTTAAACAACGCAACCAGTTACTATTATTAATTAGGCAAAACAGGGCAGGGGCAAACGAACTAGATAGTTGGGATGTTAAATTAGCAGAACTTGGGTGTAAATTAATAAAATCTAGAACTAATTTAATTGTTGGGTTAAATGAATATATAAACACCTTCTATAATCAGTTAAGCGGGGGAGGGGATGTTTTAAAATTAACCTATATTAATCATTCTCAAGTAGATTTACCAGAAGATTATTTAAGAAAGTTAAAAAATGCCCAAGATTTAGATATTAAAACAACCCATACTTCTTTTGGGCCTCATAGAGACGATTTACAATTTCTTTTAAATAATAAAGATGCGATTCAGATGTCTTCGCAGGGGCAGTTTAGATTAATAGTGTTGGCATTAAAGCTGGCTAAAGGAGAATATCTAAAAGATGTATTGCAGGAAGTGCCTATATATCTTATGGATGATGTTTTTTCGGAGTTAGATGATAATAAGATAGCTTATATTCATAAATTGTTTCAGGATAATCAGGTTATTTTTACTACTATCAACCAAAGCATGGTGACAAACGATGAAACTAAACAGTTTGTTGTTAAAGAAGGGGTTGTTTCGTCCACGAGCAAGGCCACGGTGGCCTAAAACCAGCTTTGTTACCATTTTGCTTGCCCAAAACGGTAACACCAAAATGGCACCCTACTCACAAATACATAAACCAGAATATAAAACTTCCTTACTATTCTCGCCAAACTCGTTTCTTAAAGAAACTTCGAACAGTTGGCTCCATAACAGAAGTTTTATAACTGGTTAAATGATTTGTTCGAAAGGGATATAAATAAATTAAAAAAACTTTAGATTTTAATAACCTAAAGTCTGTTATAATGACCTACTGTAAATAATATTAATAAAAAATAGTTTAGAGATATGAAAAAAACAAATAAAACCAAGAAAAAAACTTCAAAACGCAAACCGTTTTTTGAATTTAATAAATCAAAATTTACTAGGAAAGCAGTAAAATTTCATAACGAGGTGAACAATACAACCAGTGAATTAATAATTATCAATATAAGGATTGATAGAAGTTTAGCATTATGTAAAAGAGATATAGAAATTTTAGAAAAAAGGAGCCCGTACCTTTTTTCTAAAGAACATTTACAGGATTTTTCAGACCTACAATACCATGTAGAAAACTTTTGTTTTCGAGCATCTATATATAGGGATAAAATAGCACATTTTATTAATCAGGCATTAGAGATAGGTTTTACTGAGCAAGAGGCAGATATAGCAGGAAAAATAAAACGTCACGGGGTTGCAAAAAATGCTTTATTGGATACAGAGTTAAAAAAATTTACTTCCAATAAGTCTTTTATATGGGCGTTACAAAAACGAAAAACAATGGCTCATAGAATGTATTACAACTCAAAAGATACTGGCTACCATTCTTTAATGATTCCTCAAAACGATGCAGATAATAGTAAAAAAAGTAATAAAATATTTTTGAAAGAATGGAAGAGTAACATAGCGAAAAATGCACAGCTTGCTGAAAAATTTATTATCGGAGCACTAAATC
>SDBS01000080.1_pt1 | contig 71003 bp, 66 predicted proteins | sample 2277091 | NCBI WGS metagenome assembly SDBS01 (sample SAMN10404972, study PRJNA504765) | marine sediment metagenome | isolation source: marine sediment core GS10_PC15, 163 cmbsf | place: Arctic Ocean: Southern Knipovich Ridge | collected 2010
CTTGATAATAAGGAGATTACTGCAAGAGAAAACAAGAAAAAAGTCTTAAGAAAAACAGACATGAGTAACGCCTACACTAATAGACACACGGATATTACTTTGCCATATGAGTCTATTAAGTTTATTACAGTCGTTACAAAAAGAAGAAAAAAGATAGATATTATACGAAATGGGAGATTTGTTTTAGAAGGAACAGAAGAATTAAATAAGCCCTTTGAAAAATAAAGGGGACAGGTCGTGCCTGCGCTGAAGCTTTGGCAGATAAATCACTCCTACCCTAACCCACCTACGCTAAAGCTTCGGTGGGCAGGAGCTTCGGAGGACAGGTTAGCCTGCGAACCCAATCCCTTACTGTTCAATAAATTACGCAACCTAAAGGTTGCGGCTACCATATGAAAATTCATATTTTCGCACAGTCTCTGAAGCTTGAGACTACCGAAACAACTATAACGCGCAACAAGGGGACTTGTTGCACTCCAAACAACAGCACTCCAAATAACAGCCCTCCAAATAAACCCACTCCAGATAAAAATTTTGGAATAATTGAGCTCCTTCGGTTGTATATAGAATAAAGAGTTATGAGATGGAAGATAGAAAACAGAAGACAGAGAACAGAAGTCAGAAGACAGAAAACGGAAAACAGAGGACAGACAACATCATAAAGCGTGGAGCGTGGGTGAAATTAGGAAAATGGAAATTACGAAAATAGGACAGGAACAATTAAGTTTGATATTCATCTTATTTGCAATGAAGGGAAAAGAATTGTTACTTGACCGCGGACCGCAGACAGTCGACAGCGGTAAAATATAAAAGAACTGAAAGGAGGTGAAACAAATGACAAAGAAGTTTATAATGATACTTAGCTTAGTTACCATTAGCATTTTCTTTATGGGTTTCCTCGGTTTTGGCGGTAATAGGGATGTGAATGACATCATTAAATTGCTCAAAGCAAATGTAGGAGAACAGATCATTAAGGCACATATTACCGAAAAGAATATGAAATTCGACCTGTCAACTAAGGATATCCTCGATCTTAAAAAGCATGGTGCAAGTGATGAACTTCTTGCTTTTATGATGGGCATTGATGGAGATGGTGTTTTTCCATTCGAACTTGAGAAAGACTTCATGGTAAATAAACCAACGACCCATGAACATCTTGCCATATATCCGGTTTTCAGGAAAACTTCAATTGACATTGAGGATTACATCACCTTAGACGAAGCACAAAAAGCCAATGTTATTATAATAACTGAGATGGAATCAGGTTCCGTTCCAGTTGTTATAATAAGAAATACCGGCAAAAAACCTATCTACATTATAGCAGGAGAGATAATCATTGGTGGAAAACAGGACAGGATGATATCATTTGATGTCCTCATTCCTGCGGGTAAAGAGGTTGAAGTCACAGTTAGGTGCGTTGAACATGGAAGATGGCATGGTAAATCTGTAGAGTTTAAATCAGGTGCAGCATTAGGTGGTAAGGGTGTAAGGACTGCTCTACAGTTCAAAGACCAACAAGATGTCTGGAATGAAGTGAGCAGAGCTTGTGAGAAAGCTGAAGTCTCATCTTCAAGCGGTACATATAATGCTATACTCTCAAGTGAAGAAGTTGAGAGGAAAATCAAATCTTACCTGAATGCAATGGAGAAAGGGTTCAATGATGATGACATCGTTGGTATGATAATGGCTCTTAATGGAGAGGTGGTATGTGTAGACATTTTTGCCAATCCAAAGTTCTTCACCAAGGTTAAAGTTAAACTCCTCAAAGCATATGTACTCGATGCAATCAGCACTGACATAACAAGTAAGGATACACCAGGAAAGGAAGACATTCTTGCTTTCTTTGATGAATTGAAGGTGGCAAAAACCGAAGAACTCAAAAAGTACAAGGCTAACTGCAACTATGAGCTGGAGTCAGATGGACTCATCGGAAATGAATCAAGAGATAACGAAGGTAGACTGCAGCACTTAAACCTTTACAAACAGTAATTCAGAAGAACACTAGAAACACAAACAAGCTCGAAAAGCCAGGCTGAAACATGCCTGGCTTTTGACATTTAGATTTCCGAGTCAAACAAAGAACATACTTCTTTTCTTAACGCTATTACTGTAGATTACTTATAATGTTGAGATTAAAGTATTACATGAGGGAATATAAAAAAGAACCTCAAAGAGATTAGTATAGAAAATGGAAACTATACCCCGTTACATATACTAACAAACTTTTAAATATCAAAAAGCCAGGCACCTTTTCTGCCGGGTCTTTGCTCCTTTATTTCCCACTTGAAATATATTATCCTTTTGTCCCTTATCCTTTTCAGCCTTGCAAATGATATAAGATTCGCCTCTGTTTTTACTCTGCTGTCATTTGCTATCTGTAACGGGAAGAGTATTACTTCCCTGGGGGTCACAAAACAAAAATACGGAGCGAATTTCCATATCTTTGCTGCCCTCTTTAATTTCTCGCTAGCTATCTCTAAGTCTAAACAGAGTGATCGTTTCTGCCTTGTCTTTACACTTATTCCAACAGGTCTATCTTTTTCAAAAAGAAGTCCTCTCGTATCATTAACAAGTAAATCAAAACCTTCAGATTTTGCAACTATTACATGGAGCTTTTTCTTAACCAGGTAGTATGAAACCAACAGTTCTCCGAAATCGCCTGAAACCAGCTCATCTATTCCACTTATCGATGGAATTGAAATTCCTTGCAATGTTTGTTTTGGCATAACTCCTCCTAATACAGCAAATTACACTTTTTTGTCCACCCGATGTTAGAAATGCTTTCTTATTTCACGGGGCAAGCAGATATACTCAATTTATTCTACCCTATCAGTAAACTTCAAAAAAGTCAAGAAAAAACCCTGTTGTTGTCTCCCCTATATAAGAGTGCTATTAGTCCTTTAACTCACATCAAGAAATTTCTCTTGCAATTTATAAGAATAGACTGTATATTGATGGAAATATTGAGGAATGTATGAGTGTTCCTTTATGAAATCATAATCTTCCTAACACGAAAGGAGACGTTATGAAACATTTTGTTATGATGTTCATAGGCTTTGTGCTAATTGCAATTATATCCATAAATGGCTGTCGAAAAAAGGAGAAGGAACATCATGCTGAAGCAGAATTCTTCATTGGATACGAACAGTGGCAAGTGCTCGATTACAACATTTTTCAAAATCCTTTACTTAGTGACATTCATGCAGAACAAGGTAGAGAGTATGCAAGACGTGTATATATGAAACCTGGAGGAAAGCTGGTAAGAGGAAAGTATCCGAATGGTACATACTTCGTCATTGAAACGTTTACCTGGGAAAACGACGAGAAGATATTTCAAAAGACCTATGGAAGGTTGGCTATGGTTAAGAAGGGTGGAGATTACAATCCCAAAGCAAATGGATGGGAATGGTTTTTCTTGGAATCTGATGTAGTAATGGGAGGTATTACACGTGGAGGAGAATTTATTGCAGAAGGAACGTGCAATTCCTGCCACAGTTTGGCAAAAGATACAGAAGGAAATGATTTAGTATTTTCGCATCCAATAGAGTATGCTGCAGATGATGCAATCTTTGCTGATTACAAAGACTGGCCACTCATAGGTGAAACTGCTGAACCACATCCAAAATTAATGGAAGCTCATAAAGGTGGATTACGCCGTGTATTCAAGAAACAACTTATGGCAAATCCAGATACCGACTGGGGATATCCGACAGGCACGATTATTGTGAAGGATGTCAAAAAGGATTCAGAAATCACTTCAATCACAGCTATGGTCAAGCGTGGTGGTGAATTCAACAAAGAACACGGTGGTTGGGAGTGGTTCGTTATTAACCCGAAGGATTATACAGTAAAGGATCGAGGAGCTGATCTGATGGATGGTATGTGTAGCATGTGTCATGAAGCTGCCAATGAACCAGAGTTTGGGATAGACTATGTCTTCAAACACCCAAACGATCCATTCAATAAGTAAAAGTTATAAAGTAGTAAGAAGCAAAAAGTCAATCCCCCACACTAAGATGTCTTGTTGGTGTGGGGGAAATTTTTCTTGCAAATCCTAAAAATTTACTGTAAGATAACCTAAATTAAAACATGAAAAAACAAGTTCTAGGATTTTAAAGGAGCATTTATTGAGACCTGTTCTGAAATTCTTAAGTACTGAACTTATTGAGAAAATAATCTCGGAAGCAAGAGGGATTCTAAGTAAATTGGGTGTAGAAATTCATAATTCCGATATTCTTTCGATGCTACAAGACCATGGAGCAAAAGTCGAACAAAAAAGAGACTGTGCTTTCCTGTCAGATGAGATCATCGATAGAGCACTAAGAACAGTTCCAAACTCTTTTAAGCTCTACAATGTTCTTGGAGACGAAACTCATAATCTTAAAGGATACACTGTCTATTTTACACCTGGGTCAGCTGCTATGAATATTCTTGATTATGAGACAAACAAGATTCGTAGACCTAAAACATTCGATTATGTTAAATATGCTAAGGTTATCAGCCAGCTTGATAATATTGCATCGCAGAGTACGGCATTTATACCATCTGATGTCCATGAAAATATCTCGGATAGTTACAGACTTTACCTCAATCTTCTCTTCTGTGAAAAGCCCGTTGTTACTGGAACATTCACAAAAGAAGCATTCAATATTATGAAAGACTTTCAGCTTGCAGTTCGTGGAACAAAAGAAGAACTTGCTCTGAAACCCCTCACAATATTCTCTTGTTGTCCGACTTCACCGATAAAATGGAGTGCTGTAACATCCCAGAATGTGGTTGATTGTGCTCGCTTCTCTATACCGGTCGAATTCATCTCCATGCCGTTATCAGGATTTATGGCACCTGTCACACTTGTGGGAACCCTTATTCAGCATACTGCTGAAACCCTGAGTGGAATTGTTATAAGCCAGCTTACAAATCCAGGAACGCCAGTTCTTTATGGAGGTTCCCCTGCCATATTTGATGTTCGTTACGAGACAACCCCAATGGGTGCTGTAGAGACACAAATGATTGACTGCGCATACAACGAGATTGGAAAATATCTCAATATCCCTACTCAGGCTTACATATCACTCAGCGATGCCAAACAGCTCGATGCTCAGGCAGGGCTCGAAACATCAATGGGAGCAACACTGGCTGCTCTCTCAGGTGTAAATAACATATCAGGTCCTGGAATGCTTGATTTTGAAAACTGTCAGAGTCTTGAAAAGCTTATCCTGGATAATGAAATATGTGGAATGACACTACATATGATAAAAGGCATGGAGCCTAAAGAGGATTTCCCCTCAATTCCGCTATTTGAGGAACTTCTTAAGGAAAAACACCTTCTCATATCAAAACATACTCTTAAATATCTGAAGGAAGAATTTTATCTTCCCGGGCCTGTAGTAGATAGAGCAAACAGAGAAAGATGGCAGAAGGAAGGAAATTTGACCCTTTGTAAAAGAGCACATTATGAGGTAAAAAAACTAATAAAAGACTATGTTCCATCAAGGCTTCCGGATACTACAAAGAAAGAACTGAGAAAACTAATGGAGGAAGAAGCAAAACTCTACGGTATGGATTGCTTACCTGTAGTTAATGGTTAATTGTTAATTGTCAATGGATAAACACAGGTAGCTAATATAGAAATAGTCAATTGTCAATAATCAATGGTCAATAGTAACAAACCAACACAAGTAACTAATGACCAACTGCAAATAACTGACACAGAAACAGGTTAATAGTTAATAGACAGGATAGGCAGTAAATAATTAACCAATAACCAATGACTAATAACCAATAGCTAATAACGATTGACTAATGACAAATAACTAATAACAAAGTAACGTATGAGAGAAATCATAGATATACCCATCAAAGATATAAAACCGGATAGAAATGCTGTTCTGGAAAATCAGTGCATTCCTCCCAACAAGGAAGTATCCAAAAAAATAGAGATACTCCTCAAAAAGGCAATGGACATCTTTCTCGAGTTCGCTCATCCGAAAGGTCTTATTTCTGAAATATCCTTATCGGAATTCGAGGTTGTCTATAGTGGTGAAAACTTGAATAAAAAGGAAACTCCCGTTGATTCAATCTTCAGAAAAGCAGATAATCTGGGTCTCTTTGCTTTTACAATCGGTGACAATGTAAGTCGAAAAATAGACAATCTTTTTGCTACTAATGAGTTCGCCCTGGGGAGTATGTTAGATTCCGTTGCTTCAGCGGGGACTGATAAGGCAGGAGATATTATTAAAGATCATTTTCTTAATCTGCTATCAAATAAAGGAGAAATTACTCACTTAAAGGCAATATTGAGATACAGCCCGGGTTACTGCGGATGGCATATAAGCGGGCAAAAAAAACTATTCGAATACCTACATCCTGAAGATATTGGTATCACACTTTTGGACAGTTTTCTGATGCAACCTTTGAAATCAATATCAGGTGTAATCGTTGCAGGTAAAAAGGAAATTCATAACTTTGAGGACTCTTATCCCTTCTGTCAACAATGCAAAACACACTCCTGTAGAGATAGAATAAGGTCTCTTTTTCCAGAAGATATCCCTACCAATAGAAAAAGGCAAGCATAATGGATAGATTAAAAGAAATTTCTGCAAGCTTACAACGCGGTGATGATAAAAAGGTATCTTCACTAACAAGACACGCAATAGAGGAAAAAATGGAAGCAAAAGAAATACTCTATGAAGGACTTATTGCTGGAATGAATGTTGTGGGTGAGAAATACAGGGAACATGAGATATTCCTCCCGGATGTACTTCTTGCTGCCAAAGCAATGTACGCAGGAATGGATGTCTTAAAATCACACTTTGTCAAAGAAAGCATACCAGTCATTGGTAAAGTAATCATAGGTTCCGTTCAAGGAGACCTGCATGACATTGGAAAGAACCTGGTAGGAATTATGCTTAAAGGGTCAGGCTTTGAGGTTATTGATCTTGGTAATAATGTTCCACCAGAAAAATTTATAGAGGCTGCAAAGAAGGAAAATGCATCAGTCATAGGTTTGTCCGCTCTACTTACAACGACCATGCCTGTTATGAGAAGGGTGATCGAGCTCCTAAAAGAGGAAGGACTTAGTGACAAGATAAAAATAATAATAGGGGGCGCTCCTGTCTCAGAAGAATTTGCTCAAGAGATTGGAGCAGATGCATACAGCTATGACAGTTCTAATGCAGTGGAACGTGTTAAAGAATTGATGGTCAAAGACCGCTGACCACAGACCGATGACAGAAGTCAGAGGACAGATAACAGATGAAGGACGAGGGACGATAGACGATGGACGCAAAGGATAAAGTAGAAAAGGTAGAAGATAAGTATAGGAATGACGAGTTTGACTATACAGATAACAAACGAAGACAATGGATGAAAGACGAGTGTGAAAGAGAGTAAGGAGTAAGAAAACTGGAATTAATCCTTCGTCAGGCTCAAGACTGTAAGCGAGCTACGCTGGAAGAGATTGCTCCGCAATAGAATTAATCCTTCGATGAACTCAGGATGGAATTGAGCTTTGCTGGAACTAAACCATTATAGGAGATGCAAAAGCACAAAAGAATAAACCAACAAAGCGAAGATGAAGTCTGATACTGCGAGCAAAGAAGCGATATTAACGAAAATACTGTTGACTAATAACTAGATGTTAAAACATTGCTAATATAATGAAAGATTTACTTAAACGTATAAAGAATGGTGAAATCCTTATTGCAGACGGTGCAATAGGAACAATGCTAATGGAACGTGGTCTTGCTCCAGGTGAACCGCCAGAATCATTTAACCTTGAACATCCTGAGGTTCTCGAAGAGATAGCTGCCCTCTATCTTGATTCTGGTGCGGATATCATCCAGACCAATACATTTGGGGCTTCTCCCCTGAGACTTTCGTTATATTCACTCGAGAACAAAACTGAGAAAATAAATAGAAATGCTGTATTTGCAGTGAGAAAAGCAGTGAGTGATAAAGCGTACATTTCCGCATCCTGTGGTCCAAGTGGAAAACTTCTGAAACCCTACGGCGACACAGACCCTGAAGATGTTTATAAAAGTTTCCATAGGCAGATTAAAGTCCTTGTTAGTGCAGATGTGGATATTTTATGCATAGAGACAATGACTGACTTGACCGAAGCATCACTTGCCATAAAAGCTGCAAAGGAAGTTTCACCTTCAACTCCTATTATGGCAACAATGACATTCGACCCGACTCCAAAAGGTTTTTATACGGTAATGGGAGTAAATATAGAGATGGCTGCAAGTGAACTTGAAAAAGCAGGAGCAGATATTATAGGTTCGAACTGTGGTAATGGTATAGAGAGCATGGTAAGAATAGCCAGTGAGTTCAAGCAAAAAAGCAACCTTCCATTAATTATCCAATCCAATGCTGGTCTTCCGGAAATAAAGGGAGATACTACTATCTATTCCGAGACTCCAGAGTTTATGGCAGAAAAAGCGAAAGAGCTTGTGTCAATAGGTGTATCAATAATTGGGGGTTGCTGTGGAACAACACCAGAACACATAAGAAAAACAGGAGAGATGATAAGAAGTATAATAAAATGACAAGATCAAAATAACAAATATGAATCAAAAAGATAAGGAGGAGCGTGTATGGATATAAAGAAAATGGCGTATGATCTTAAGGATAAACTTATTGAGATGAGACGATATTTACACCAAATCCCAGAACTTGCAGATGAAGAATTTAAAACATCCTCATATGTTGCAGATAAACTATCGAAACTTGGAATAGAAGTAAAGACAGGTATTGCCAAAACCGGTGTAGTTGGAATCCTAAAAGGAAATGGAAATAAGACTGTTGCTCTCAGGGCAGATATGGATGCTCTACCAGTTGCTGAAAAAAATGATGTCGAATATAAGTCAAAACATAAGGGAAAAATGCATGCCTGTGGTCATGATGCACATATGAGTATACTCCTTGGCGCTGCTATGATATTATCAAAAATCAAAGAGCAACTTAAAGGAAATGTGAAATTTATTTTTCAGCCAAGTGAAGAAAGGATAGAAGGTGGTGCGAAGATAATGATAGAGGAAGGGGTACTAAGAAATCCCAAAGTTGATGCAATTCTTGGACTACACTCGGACCCAACTATACCAACAGGTAAGATTGGATACAAACCTGGTGTCCTGATGGCATTCACATCAGAGTTTACAATCCTCCTGAAAGGCAAAGGTGGACATGCTGCTTCTCCCCACAGATCCATTGACCCTGTTGTAATGGCAAGCGATGTTATAAACGAACTTCAGAAAATCCCTTCAAGAAGAATAAAACCATTAGAACCAATCGTCGTTACCATTAGCTCCATTCATGGTGGTTCAGCGTATAACATTATTCCTGAAGATGTTGAACTTAAGGGGACAATAAGATTAATAAATATGGATATTGTTGATAGAGTAAAAACAATGATTGAGGATGTACTAAAAGGAATTACAGGTATCTATGGTGGAGAATATAGATTTGATTTTGCTGAAGGATATCCTGTTCTTGAAAACGATGGAGCATTTACACACTTCACGAGTAAAATAATAAAGAAACTTTTCGGTGAGGAGAATGCAATAGAGTTGACCGAACCACTAATGGGTGGAGAGGATTTTGCATACTATCTCCAGAAAATACAAGGAACATTTCTGAGACTTGGCGTTGGAAATGAAGAAAAAGGTTCAACTTATCCCTGGCATCACCCAAAATTCAACATCGACGAGGATGCGCTTCCTATAGGCACAGCTCTTTTTGTAAAGTGTGCGCTGGAGTTTCTTGATTCAGATGACTGAAATCAGAAGACAGAGGACAGACGACGAACGAAAGGACGATCGCTGAGTTAATCCTGAGAGAAATCGAAGGGCTAGGACGAGGGAAGAGAAAGTAACACATATAGTCCTATTTGTCCAATTTGTCTCATTAGTCTTATTGGTCAATAAATAATAAAAAAACAATAGTAGGAGAGTCTGTGAATATCAGTGTAATCAGTGTCGAAAAAAGCAAATTCTCGATTTCCTATTTTCGTAATATCGGGTTTTTAAGATTTACTAATTCCAAATTCCTAATTATCTTTTTCGTGTTCCTAATTTCCTCTCCCCTATTCGGGAGAAAGTACAACCCTTTTGTATGGACTTCATACGGAGAGTTTTCGTATATTTACAGTGTTACAATTAACATGAATGAAGTCTACTTGGGTACAGATGGAGCGATTCTACGATTCAATAGATTAGAGAATAAGTGGAATGCACCTATAACAAAGAGTGATGGTTTTCCTGGAGAAAGAGCTGAGATTGTTGCGATTGATGGAGTCTTTAATAAACTCTGGGTTGTTTCCAATAGTCATCTCGCAGTTTACATCCCGCAAATATCATTATGGGAAAGAGAGATTTCACTAATCAGTCTTCCTCTTCATACGATTACTTCAGTTGGTTTTACAGAAGGTAGAATATTTCTTGAGGGAAAAGGTACTGTTTATTCTTCTCAAAGAGGAAGTTTTTACTGGATGAGATGGACAGGACCACTTCCAGTAGATATTAAGTGGTCTGGAGCAAAAGATAAGATATCCATAAGAGATTACCCTTTCCTAACACCCTATTATGCATCTGATGAATATTTTAATAAATACGAGTACACAGCAATTGCCGTGGATAATAAGGATATGTGGCTTGGAACAAAAAACTTTGGAGTTTTTTATAACAACACCTACACCTGGAATGGTATTCATTATATAGTGGGGCTTGCTAATAATCGTGTCGATGCAATCTTTCGTGATGAGGATAGCTACTGGTTTGGTGGGAAGAGCAGTGCAGGTAAAGGGATTACTAAAATTAACTTTGAAAAAGGTGAAGGAAAATATTTCCGTCCTGAGGATATATATGGAATGAACTCCAGCAGTGTTTATGCAATAACTGCTGATAAGAGCAGCATCTGGTTCGGAACTGATGTCGGTTTAGTGCGTTACAATAAAACTGAAGGTATATGGAAAACCTACTCAATTTTTGATGGTCTTCCTGACAATTTTGTGCTCTCTCTTATCGTAAAAGCAGATACCCTTTTCATTGGAACAAGTGAAGGTATGGCTCTATTCTCACCAGGGTCAAAGGAGATTGTAAACATAAATGCTTTTAATTCTATATCTGTTAATGCATTTGGCATATATGAAAATGACCTACTAATAGGAACAGACAGAGGTGTATTTCTCAAAAAGAACAGTAGTTATGAGAACATTTCTGACCCTGATGGTGATTTTAACTTCGGGGTTACAACAATCTTCGTTGATGATGATGCTCTTTGGTTTGGAACAAGAAGGAAGGGAATAGATGTTTATTATCCTGATAACTCCAATTGGGAAGAATACTTGTTTCCCACCCCCCTTCCTGGGGAATGGGTTCTCACTATCTCTGGAGACAAAGATTATGTCTGGATAGGAACCAATAATGGTGTAACAAGGTATAACAAGAAAACAAAAGTCTGGAAGACATTTAACGAGACCGATGGTCTTATCGATAATGAAGTAAGGACATTGTATGTAGAAAAGGACTATATCTGGTTCGGAACGAAGTATGGTCTTTCCAGGTTTAAATATCGAGACCCATCAGTGCCACCATAAATGGCTAATTGCAGTTAGTAAAACAACAGAAGAAGAAAAACATCCTTTTGAATATCATATGAGATCTATCTCTCAGTAATAGCATCACGCTGAAAAAAGGGTTGACTAAATCTTTCTTTTCTGTTATAAAAATAGAATTACTTTTTAGTAAAGCATAAGTTGCTCTATTATTTGACCTTTTGCTTTTATTACTCGTCATTTTTCTTTTTATTGCTAATGACTAACAGGAGGAGTGTTGAGATTAAGCAAATATTTTTTACCAACACTTAAGGAATTCCCAAAGGAAGCTAAAGAAATTAGCCACATCTTGCTTCTGAAATCTGGACTAATTAAACCACTGATGAGTGGCGTATATGAATATCTCCCACTCGGATGGCGTGTAATTTCAAAAATAAAGAGAATTATTCGTGAAGAGATGAACAGAATCGGTGGACAGGAAATCCTCTTACCTGTATTATCAAACAGAGAGATCTGGGATGAATCAAAGAGGTGGGATGATTTTGGTGAAGAGATGTTTAAGTTCAAAGACAGAAATAAGAGAGATATCTGTCTTGCTCCGACACACGAAGAGATAGTCACAGACCTTGCAAGAAAAGGAATTCAATCATATAGAGATCTCCCTCAAATATGGTACCAGATTCAGACAAAATTCAGAGATGAGCCCAGACCAAAAGGTGCAGTTCTCAGATTAAGACAGTTTTTTATGAAAGATTCCTATACATTAGATAGAGATTTTGATGGACTTGATAAAAGCTTTCAAGAACACTATAAAGCATACCAGAGGATTTTTCATAGATGTGGGCTTAATGTGATTGTTGTGGGTGCTTCCAGTGGACTCATGGGAGGAGCTCAGTCTAATGAGTTCATGTTCTTATCCGAAAGTGGAGAAGATACAATTGCCATATGTGAGAAATGTAACTATGCAGCAAATATTGAAGTTGCTACTACGAGACTACATTTTGAAAATACTAAGGATCTAGCTCTTGTGGAAATCCATACACCAGTCCAAGGTACGGTAGATGCTGTCTCAAAACTACTAAAAAAACCGAAAGAGCTATTTATCAAGAGCTTGCTTTATATGACTAAAGACAAACCAGTTTTTGTCCTTGTAAGAGGTGACCATGAAGTAAATGACAGTAAACTTGTAAACATCTTAGGCTTTGAATTCAGAACAGCTAATGTTGAAGAAGTTAAGAAGTTAACAGGGGCAGATATAGGTTACATTAGCCCAATAGGAATTGACAATGTTGAAACTTACGTGGATTGCAACCTTAAAGGTACAACTGGAATGATTACAGGTGCAAATAAAAATGATTACCATCTTAATGGCATTAACATAAAGAGGGATATAAAAGTAAAAGAATATGTTGATATAATTACAGTAAAAGAAGGAGACCCCTGTCCCCAATGTGAAAATGGAACAATCAAGATATGCAACGCAATAGAACTTGGTCATATGTTTAAGATTGGAACAAAATATTCAGAATCAATGAAATGTCTTTTCACTGATAGCGATGGAACCGAAAAACCTATTGTAATGGGGAGTTATGGTATAGGAATTGAGAGAATTATGGCATCAGTAATAGACAAGTTTCACGATAAGGATGGAATAATCTGGCCAATGAGTATTGCGCCTTTCTTTATTCATATCATTCCTATTGATATGTCTAACGATGAGGTACGAAAGGTTTCAGAGCAGATATATAATATACTTGTTAAAGAAAACATGGAACCTATTATAGATGACAGGGAGGAAAGACCGGGGTTTAAGTTTAAGGATGCAGACCTTATAGGCATTCCCATTCATATCATCGTTGGCAAAAGATCACTTAAGAATGGGTTTTGTGAGGTAAAACTGAGAAGCGAAGAAAAGAAAACCAATGTTGCACCAAAAGAGATAGTTACATATGTGAAAAAACTAATTTCTGAGGAAGAACAAAAATTCCAACCTGATTAGACGCTTATTAGAATTATGCTAACCACCGAAATAAAACCACATAATGTAGAACTTAATTCGGATAATTTAAAGAAAATCCTTGAAAATTATGCTTCTGTATGTTATAGTGAGTAATGTGTATGACAGAGAAAAAAGGAAATTTGAAAGAAAAACTAATTAGGATTGTGAAAGAAACGATAGAAGAACAGTTTGCAAATGAAGATATAGAACTCGTTGGTTTGGATTTAAAAGGAAATGAGAGTATGAAAATCTTAAGAGTGTTTATAAATAAAAAAGAAGGAATCACTCTTGATGATTGCGCACATTTCTCTAAAACACTTTCAGTGGTGTTAGATATGAAAGAACCTATAAAATCTAAATATACACTTGAGGTTTCATCACCCGGAGGAAGAAAAAGGAAAATATTTTAGGAGGTAATTTGTCAACCTTAGGATTATGGGATTTGTTATCAGATATTGCAAGAGAAAGAGGCGTTGAGAAGGGTTATGTTATAGATACCTTTAAGTCAAGTCTTAGCTCCGTTGTTAAGAAGAAATTTGGCAAAACAGCAGAGGCTGAGGTAGAAATGACAGAGACAACAGGTGAAATAAAGATATATCGAGTAATGACTATTGTAAGAGAAGTTGAAGATAGTGCGTTCGAGATAACAAAAGAAGCGGCAAAACAATACAAGAAGAAGGGTATAAAATATGGCAGCAAAATAAAAATAGAATACTCTCTGGATGAGTTTGGCAGAAATGCAATTATACTTGTGAAACAGGTCTTGTTTCAGGGAATTAGACAAAAAGAGAAAGAGATAAATTTTGAAAAATTTCATGGCAAACTTGGTGAAATTATAAATGGAACAGTAACCCAGGTCACATCAAAGGGTACATATCTCAATCTTGGAAGGGTAGAAGCTTTTATCCCAAAAAGTGATGTAATACCAGGAGAAAGATTATTTCAGGGTGGTAATACAAGAGCACTCATAAAAGATGTTGAAAGAACTCCAAGAGGTCCAAGAGTTGTGCTTTCAAGAACACATCCAGATTATCTTAAGAAGTTGTTAGAAGCTGAAATACCAGAAGTATACGAAAAGATCGTCGATATTAAGGCAGTTGCAAGAGATCCTGGTAATAGATCAAAAGTAGCAGTATACTCAAATGATGACAAGATAGATCCCGTAGGGGCCTGCGTGGGAGTTAGAGGTTCAAGGATTCAATCCATTGTTAGAGAACTGAATGGCGAAAACATTGATGTTATCCAGTGGAGCGTAGATCCAGGTCTTTTTGTGTCCAGAGCTCTTTCCCCTGCAAAAATCTATAAGACCATAATGATAGAAGAAGAGAAAAAGGTAACTGTAATAATCGCTGAAGATCAACTATCTTTAGCAATAGGAAAAAATGGTGTTAATACAAGACTTGCTAACAAACTTACGGGTTGGTCAATTGATATCTTGAACAAAGATGAATATACTAAACATATTGAAGAGACTAAACTTTCTCAAATCACTATTAGGGATAGTAAGGATCTATCAAAAGGTTTAAAAGAAAAACTAGAAAGGGCAGGATACTTTACCATGCAAAACCTTGAAGATCTTGATGAGAAAGAGCTAATAAAAATCCCTGGAATTGGCAAGAGTAGTGCAAAAAAAATATTAAAATCTTATGAAAAAATCACAAAAGACCTCGAAGAAAACAAGTAAGAAAACAATAAAGAAGCAAAACCAAATGAGAGTACATGAGCTTTCTAAAGAGCTAAACCTCTCAAGCAGTGCTCTTATTAACCTTTTAAAGACCCTAAAGTTTAGTGTTAAGAACCATATGTCAATACTCACAGATAATATGGTAAAGACAGTTAAGGAGAAACTTGAGTTCGAAAAAAAACAGGTAAAAATCAAGGAGATAGAGAGAAAGAAAAAGATAAAAAAGAAAAAAGAAGGAGAAAGTTGGAGACCAAAAGAAGAAGAGCTTGAGAAGAAAAAGGAGAAGCGAATAAGCGAACTGAAGAAGAAAAAAGAGGAAGTAGAAAAGAAGGTAAAAGAGACACTTGGAAAGATGGAAAAGGTTACTAAATCCAAAAAGATAAGGAAGAGGAATGAAAGAGTTACAGAAGAAATAGAGAAAGAAGAAAAAAATGTTATCAGAATCAGTGAATTTGTATCTGTTGCAGAGTTAGCAGATATTATCGGTGTTGAACCTACAGGCATAATTAAGAAATGTCTCGAATTGGGTCTTCTTGTTACAATAAATCAGAGGCTTGATATAGACACGATTACAATGATCGCTGATGAATATGATATTGAAGTAGAACTACTGCCAGAATATGGTGCAGAAATAGAAACAGATGAAAAAGAAGCTAGGGAAAAACTTGAACCAAGACCTCCGATCGTTACCGTAATGGGGCATGTCGATCATGGAAAAACCTTACTGTTAGATAAAATCAGAGATTCGAATGTTATTGCCAAGGAGAAGGGTGGAATAACTCAACACATTGGAGCATATTCCGTTTCATATAAAGATTATGTAATAACTTTTCTCGATACACCAGGTCATCAGGCTTTCACAGCAATGCGGGCAAGGGGAGCACAAGTAACAGATATAGTTATCCTTGTTGTTGCTGCTGAAGATGGAGTAAAACCCCAAACCATTGAGGCAATAGATCATGCTCGTGCTGCAAACATCCCTATTATTGTCGCAATCAATAAGATCGATCTCGAAAACGCAAACCCTGACCTAGTAAAACAGCAATTGAGTAAGCATAAAGTTCTCCTTGAGGAATACGGTGGAAGTGCTCTCTGTGCAGAATTATCAGCAAAGACAGGTAAGGGTATTAACGAACTTTTAGATTCAATCATTCTACAAGCAGAAATGATGGAACTTGTCGCAAGGAAAGAAGGACTGGCGAAGGGTGTTGTAATTGAGACAAAAATGGATAAAGGAAAAGGTCCTGTTGCTACTGTCTTAATCCAAAAAGGAACTGTTAATATTGGTGATCCCTTTGTTACAGGAATCTATAGTGGAAAAGTGAGAGCAATGACAGATGAATGGAATAAAAGAATTACATCTGGAACACCATCAGAACCTGTTCAAGTTATGGGACTTAATGGTTTACCTGAAGTCGGTGATACTTTCGTTGTTTTTGATAATGAACAAAAGGCAAAGGAAGTAGCAAGAAAGAGACAGCTTGCTAAGAGAGAACAAATGGAGAAAGGGAGATTCAGATACAGTTTAGTTCAGTTCCAAGATGGTCTTAAGGGGGGAGAGTCTCGAGAATTAAAGGTGGTTCTTAAGGGCGACGTTGCAGGCTCTATTGAAGCATTATCAGATTCACTTAATGATTTATCGACAGATGAAGTAAAAATCGCAATCATGCACAGCGGAGTTGGTCCAATAAATGATTCTGATATTCTGCTCGCTGCTGCTTCAAATGCAATTATTGTTGGTTTTCATGTGAAAGCAAATCCCCAGACTGAAGAAATAGCAAGAAGAGAAGGTGTTGAAATAAGGCTCTACAATATTATTTTTGAAGCAATTTCAGATATCAAACTCGCACTTTCTGGGCTACTCGAACCTGAATATGAAGAGGAAATAATTGGCATCGCAGAAGTAAAACAAATCTTTAGGGTTTCTAATATTGGAATTATTGCAGGTTCATTCATTATCAGGGGCAAAATTATCTTAGCAGAAAATGGCAGGGTAAAAAGGGATGACGATGTTATTTATGAGGGTAAGATTAATTCACTGAGAAGGTTTACAGAAAACGTAAAGGAAGTCGAAATGGGTTTGGAGTGTGGTATCGGCATAGAAGGAATAAAAGATATTAAAGAAAACGATATCATTGAGGTATATAGGGTTAGAGAGATAAAGAGAGAACTGTAACCCTTCAATTAACATCCATAAACATTTCATTGCATATCGGGGGACCATCCTTAAGCCAAAACTAATGAGAATAGGAAATTGTGTCATAGATATTTATATCCCGGATACATCAAGCCTCAAAGAAAAAAGAAGTGTTATAAAAGGATTAAAAAGTAGAATCAGGAACAAATTTAACGTTTCCATATCAGAAGTGGATAGTAACGATAACCATAAAATATCAGTCCTTGCTGTTGTTACAGTTTCAAATGAAAGAAAATTTGTTGATAAATTGCTTAGCTCAGTTGTAAATTTCATGGAAAAACAAAGGCAGTTCGAAGTTGTTAACTACAAAATAGAGATATTTTGATGTCATTTCATCAAAGAAGGATTGAAGAAGAAATTAAAAAAGAAGTTTCTAAAATAGTCGGACACGATCTTTCTGATCCAAGGATTGGTTTTGTTACAATCTCAAAAGTTTCTTTAACAAGCAACCTCCATTTTGCCAAGGTATTCATTACTGTTTTTGAAAACAAGGAGAGCGAGAGAACTCTCATCATTCTTAATAATGCAAAAAAGCATATCAGATGGCTTGTTGCAAAAAGAATTAGGTTGCGCCATGTTCCCGAACTTCATTTTCTTATGGAAAAGAACCAATTTTAATTAAAAGGGCTTTAGGCCACAGAGCGTATCCCTGAACGTTTTCGAATAAGCTTTCCTGAGTTTGCCTGGCCTTGTCCTGATCCTGTCAAAGGACTTGTCGAAGAAAACAGAGTTTTATAAGTTACTACTATATATTTCTTATGATATTAAAAGATATTAATAATTTCCTGAACAATAACCAACATTTTCTTATAACATCCCATATAGAACCAGATGGGGATGCAATTGGTTCACAGCTGGCTATGGCAATCCAGCTTGAGAAAATGAAAAAGAAGGTTTATATCATCAATCCTGAACCTGTTCCCGAAAAGTACCGTTTTCTCAGTAGATGGAAGGATATTCGAATTGAAAAGCCTGATTTAAACATTCTAATAGATGCATCGATTTTTCTCGATCTGGGTAATTATAAAAGGGCTTCCTGGATATTTGATTTTGTTAAAGAAAAAGGAATTCCTATTCTCAATATCGACCATCATGTGAGTAATACTTTTTATGGAAACATAAATTATGTTGATAAGGATGCTTCTTCTACATCTGAATGCATCTTTGAAATTTTTAAAGCTCTTGGATTGAAACTAAACAAAGAGAGCTGTGAATGTATCGCAACCGGTATTATCACAGATACAGGAAGGTTTAGCTTCAAAAACACGAGAGAGAATACTTTTAGAGTTTGCGCTGAACTCGCCAAATCTGGTGTTGATTTCAATTCCCTTTCAAATTATATTTATAACAAAAGGTCTATTGAAGCAATTCATCTTCTTGCATCAGTTCTATCTACAATTAAAGTAATCGAAGGTATTGCTTTTGTGAAGTTAACTCAGGAAATGATAGCAGATGCTGGAGCAAACGAAGAAGAAACCGAGGGATTTATAAATTATGTTTTATCTCTCAACAGTATAAAAATTGCAGTCTTCCTTAGAGAAAAACCATCTGGTGAAATAAGGGTTAGTTTAAGATCGAAAGAAGACAGAATAAACGTAAATAGTATTGCCTTATCATTTAAAGGTGGTGGACATAATCAAGCGGCTGGTTTTCTCTCAACCAAAAGGATACCGGAACTTGAGAAAGAAATTCTTATAGCAGTTCAAAAGGAAAAAACGAGAAATAGGTAGAGGTAGTGATTAGAAGTGTTCTACTGGGTTCTTTTGCTTCTTGACCTTCAGTCTATATTATTGATTATTGGTACCCTCCTAATCAACATCAGCAAGCTGATAAAACGCTGTAATTTTTTGGTTGACAAACCCATATTTCTATTCTATTATATTTTTATTTGAGAACCTGATATATCATCGCCATTTAATAATGTTTAGTGCCAAATTTTTGAATCAACTGTAAAGGATTAATCATGATTTTCAGTGTTGGGGATTCACAAAAAAATATCGAAAGAGCAAAAAAACTTTATGGTGAAGGAAAGATCGGAAGGGCAATAAAAACTCTTGAACGTGCTCTTACTGGTGGTAAAGAGGATTTCCCTCTCTTACTTGACCTCGGCAAATATCTGTTCGAAAACAATAAATTTATTGAATCTGCAACAAACTTTAAAAAAGCCTATCATCACTCACCAGACAAGTGGGAAGAGATATTAGATATAATAGAATCAATTCATTTTGCTGGAGGAACTCCAGTTGAAACTGGCATTCTAATACTTGAAATATATATTGATAGATATATGTTTGAAGAAGCAAGAAAGATAATAGATAGTAGCTCACCAGGGCAAATCCAAGAAATAACTAAGCATTATGATGCTATCTATAATAATGTTATATCAAAAAAGGGGATAGAGGAATATTCGAGAAGAGATATATTAAATATGTACTCTCTTTCTCTCTTGAGACAAAAAACCGATCTCAAGAAAGGATTAGAATTTTATGAGAATATTTTTCTTTCCTTTCCAGAAGACAAGGAAAGAATACTAAAAGATTTGGAAAGAATATGTCAGTTAAACTATGGTAACCCTTATCCAAAATTTCTAAGAGGGAAACTCCTATTTTACGAAAATAAGTTTGAAAAAGGTATTCAACATCTTGAAATGGCATCTGAATTAAACAAGAAGTACATTGAGAAATCTATTAAAATAATGGAAAGCATAATAGCAAAAGACAAGATTCCTCTTCTACTCCTCTATCTCGCAAAGTACCAGATTAAACAGGGTAGGATTGAAAAGGCAATAACTTATGCAAAAGAAATGGAAACCCTGAAGGAGATACCATTCAGGGATGTAATAAAGATATATACGGAGATTATCAGGAAAGATAGTAAAAATTTAGATGTACACTTTTCCCTTGCAAGGTTATATGCAAAAGAAGGAAAATACGACCCTGTTCTAAGCGAACTTACAGCTATCATTGAGATGAATCCTGAGAAATTAGAAGAAGCTGCATCTATTGCAGAGGAAATCATTAAGCAGGATCCTTACAATTCCAATCTCTTGTACTTCCTATCTGATCTATATCTTGAAAGTAGAAAACCAAATAAAGCAATACTTGCCCTTGAAAAACTTTTTAAAGCAAACAAGGAAGTATCTGGTGAGATTATTGAAAAACTAAACTTAGCCTTAGAGAAAGACTTAGAAAATGTGAATGGTCTTAACCTTCTCGCTGCTGTTTACTGTTATAAGAAAAAATTTAACGAAGCATTATTAATTTATGATCATCTAATGGATTTAGAAGGTGGATTTGATCTCGCTGAGGAAGGAATTAGAAAAATCACAGAAGAAAATCCTGATTTACTAAAGGCAAGAATCTCTTTAGGTCTCGTTGCTTTCAAAAAAGGGAAACATAAAGAATCCCTTGAGATAATCAGCTCTGTAGTTGAAAAGGATTCTTCTAAGGTTTCACAACTCATTCCACAGCTTGATTACATCGCAAGGAAATCAGTTGAACTTGCCCCATACGTTTTACAGGTTTACGATACAATCCCGAGTGAAACAATCGAACCTTTTATTCTTTACCTGGCTAAGGCTGAAGCATTTTCTCTATCCGAAGATTACAAAAATGCTGTCATTTATTACAATAAATGTTTTGAAACAAAACCGGGGAAAGTTGAAAAAATTATAAATGGGCTTCAGAGAATTCTTGAGAAGAAAGAAGGTCTTTCCTTTGTACACCTTGCATTAGGAAACATCTACCTGAAAATTGACAATATCAATAACGGTCTTGAACACTATAAAGTGGCAAACGAACTTGATTCAAAATTATCTGATGGAATTATACAAGTTCTTTATAAACTTACTAAGAAGTTCCCTGATGAACCATCCATAACAAATGAACTTCTCAGGTCACTTATTCATAAAGGTGCTTACGAGCAAGTAATTGTTGAATGTGAGGATGCAATAAATAAATTCCCGAAGGAGAAAACAGGTCCAATATATCTCATGCATGGTCGTGCAAGCCTTGAAAAAGGTCTGCTTAAACAAGCTACTCTTTCAATAGTACATGCACTCGATATTGATGAAACACTTTCATCAGAAGCTATGAAGTTACTTAAGACTGCTATTGAAATTGATAAAAGCAATGCTGTTGTTAAGTATGGTTTAGCAAAGGCATATATGGCTGCAAAGGAATACAGCAATGCTGCTTTCCGATTCTATGATATTACAAAAGCAGATCCTACAAAGACTGTAAAAGCGATAGAAGAACTAAACATAATTGTTAAAATTGACAGAGTCAATCCTGATGCCCATTTTGTTTTAGGTAGTCTCTTTTTAACAGAGAAACGTCTGAAAGATGCAATAGAAGAGTTTCGAACAGCATCAGAACTGAACGACTCCTTCATTGATAAGGTAATTGGAAAACTCCATTATATTGAAAAGCATAGTCCAATTCCCGAGGTACACCTAAACCTTGGTGAACTGTATATGAAGAAAAAGATGTTTTCTAAAGCAACCCATCATTTGATGGAGGCATTAAGACAAGATGAGAATCTTGTTGAGCAAGCCGCATCCTATCTAAATAAAATAAAAGATAAGGACCCTCAAAACTTCGTTGTTCTCTATGCACTTGCAGAAATAGCTGAAAAAGAGGGTGATTTGAAGAATACTATCGACATTTACGAAAGAATTCTCAATATGGTTCCTGAAGAACTTCCTAATATTAGGCAAAAGGTTGAGAATATGATCAAAGAACATGAGGGGGATATTGAGCTATTAATATTCTTATCTAAATCTCTTTATCTTGATGGTGAAATAGAAGAAAGCATAAGGATACTTAAAGGAATTGTGAATGAACATCCAGAGGAAATTTCTGTTATTATGGAAAAACTGCGAGAGATGTCAGACCGAGGAGAAGATGGTGCAACTTTTTGCCTTATTGAGTATTTACTTGAAAATAATAGTTATGAGGAGGCAATAACCTTAACCAGAAAAATTGAGTTAAATTTCTCATTCCATGATAGAATTATTTCCTGCTTCAAGAATCAAATTAAGGAGGATCCTACCCCTCCAGGTCTTTCCTTATATCTTTCGAGATTCTTGTACTTGAGGAATGATTGGGAAACATTAAGCGAAGTAATCTCAAGAGGACTGGCAATAGTTAAGGAAGAATCAGCGGAACCTCTGTTACTCTTAAAGTACTTACTGCTTGCAAAAAAAGGGAAAGACGTAACAAAACTTAAGAATGAACTTATTGAAAATATGGGGAAAAAACATTTCTATTCATCAATAAAGGAAATGGAAAGAGAAAAGAAAGAGTTTCAGTTAAAAAGAGTCTGCTTCACACGTGAGAAATCCCCTGATGTTTCTGCTCTGATATTCGAGCAGGCAGAATTACTGAATGAGCTTGGTCATACAGATGAGGCTATCAATCTTCTCGGAAATCCTTTCAAGCATAAGAAAGATAGGGTTATGGCAAATTACTTGATTGCAAAATCATTCTCTCTTAAGAAAAATCCTATTAGAAGCATAGAGATATTGAGAGGCATACCACTCCCACATAATAAAGAATTTAAGAATAAACTCTTACTTCTACTTTCATCATCATACGAGAAAATCGGAGACTATGAAACCGCTCTTATAACTTTAAAGAATTGTGAACCTGATATAGAAATAGAGAAGAGAATCAACTATCTAAATGAAATGTCCATTATTGCAGATGTAAAAGGAAGATTTCCTTTAATTTCTGGTTAGTGTGACATTATGCAAAAATATGAATAAACAAAATAGTGGAAAGAAAAAGGAGAACAACATGGAAGAAAATAATAAAACCAATAAGGATCTGAAAAAGGTTATCTCCTCGTTTGAGAAAAGAACACAGCAAATTACAGATGAACAGAGAGAAGCAAGAGAAAGATTTGTAGTTGCATTATCTGAGTTGAGCAGACAGTATGACCTTTCAAGGGAATGGTCAGAAAAGAATACTGAGGAACTGAAGAATTTCCTTAAAAAGCTAACGAAATCCAAAGAAACTGACGAGCTGCAAAACACACTATCAAATATTAGTAAAAACTTAGAAAAACTCCCACAAGGATTCGAAAATACTCAAAAAATGATAGAATCCATTGAGAATTTATTCAAAGATTTCTCTGATCAACTTACAGAACAACAAACTGCTACATCACAAATGAATGATTCCTTATCTGAAATAAAGAATTCGTTCTCCGAGGCAAAGGATATTCTATCTAAAACAAATGACTCGTTATCTAATACAAAGGATACTTTAGAATCTTTCATCTCTACTTTCAATGAGAGTATTAAGCAGCTTTCAAAGTCATTTGCTGAAGCTAACACAGAATCCCTTGCAAAGATTGAGAGCTTTGCTACCGACCTCTTCAACAAAATAGACGAACTAAATACTTCTTTAATGGACACATCATCAAAATTAATAGATAGTATGGCACCTCTCTTTGAAAAAATGGAGAATGCTTTCCTTGAATCGTTTGAAAAGCAAGTGTTGAAGTCAGGGGAAATTCAAAAGGAACTTCAAACATTAACTGACATAACAACAGACCTGAAGGATATTCTTAATACAATCAGTAACAACATTGTTATTCTGAGTAAAAAACAAGATGTTGTCTCCGCTGTAATCGACAAAAGAGGAGAAGGGGTTGAGGAAAAAATCACGCTTCTCAAGACTACAATCGATAAGTTAGCAGAAATCTCCACAGAAGGAAGTGCTGGAATCAAGAAGGCAATATCAGAGCTTTCAATAACTTTTGAGAATCAATTTAAGTCACTTGAGAATATACTTCAGGAAAATGATAAAAATAGAAAAACAGAATCTGATAAGATTATTGAAACTCTATCACTCCTTCCTGAACAATTAAACACATACTTCGAAGCAAACAAAGATATTGTTGATGCTGTAAAGGATGCGCAATCAAGCATAGCTAACATTTCAAAATCTATTGAGGAACTAACAAGAAGCATCGTGGAAAATGATAAAAAAAGAGAGGAGAAGGAAAAAGAAGAGATAGCTCGTAACCACCTCAGTAGAGGTGTTATTCTATTCTACAGAGGTTCACTGGGAGCAGCTGAAAAAGAAATAAGAAAAGCACTTGAATTAAAGAAAGATTTCGCAGAAGCTCATATTAACCTTGGAATGATTCAGGGTGAAATGGGTAGAACCAAAGAAGCTATTAAGAATCTAAAAAGAGCACTTGAGATTGAACCTGGTCTTGAGGAAGCACATAATAACCTTGGAGTAATACAACTACGTGGTGAAAAATATGAAGAGGCTATTGAATCCTTCAATGAGGCTATCAAACTTGGGTTTAATTATCCTACGCTTTATCTAAATATGGCAAAAGCCCTCATCGGACTTGAAAGGATTGATGAGGCAATCGGTTCATTAAGAAAAGTCCTTGAAATTGATCCCACTAATACATTGGCAAAAGAACTCCTTTCAACATACGAAAAAGGAGGAAGCGTTGGATAACATTATCGACAGGTTAAAGAAACTTAAGAAAAAGAAGGAAATTGATTCTTCACCGCTTGATGACCTTTTTGAAACAGAAAAAGAGACTGAAAATGAGGGTGATAAAAAAACTGATAGTGAACTTGAGATAAAGCCTTTCGGGAGATCGAGTCGAGAAGGACCTCCAAAGGAAGAAGCAACACAAGCCCCAGAGAGGATACCTGGTACCATTCCGGCAAAAGGGATAAGGGAACTATCATTTGATGAAATTGAGGATTCTGGCGAAATAGAACCTTCAAAAAAAGAAACCGAGACAGAGAAAATCACTATTGAATTAACATCACGGGACCCGCAAAAGGTAAAATACCTAAAACTTATTGTTGCACTGCTCGAATCTGGACAATATAAAGCAGCACAGCAGGAAATTGACAGATTCAAGAATATTTAGAACACGACACGAATATCTTTTATATTTCTTACATATCTGGAAACTTTTTTTGTAATCAATTATAATAAATTTACTGAGAGTAGTCTATGACAGGTGAATCAGCTATAAAAAGTATCTTTGATTATGTTCTTTCCAAAAGCAGAGCAGACGAAACACAGATAACTTTCCACAGTGAACATTCATATCTTACACGTTTTGCCAATTCAGCCATTCATCAGAATGTTATGGAGAAGAATAACCAGTTATCCATAAAGACTATTATAGGAAAGAAGATTGCTGAGGCAACCACTAACAGTCTAAAAAAACCAGATATATTAAATGTCCTTGAGAAATCTATAAGAATTGCATGTCATGAGAAGGACAATCCTGACTTCTTTGGTCTGCCATCAGAGAAAAAGTACAGGAAGATAAGAACATATTTTAAATCAACACATCTTTTTCCGCAGAAGAAAAAAATACAGATTATCAAGGATATAATAAAATCGAGCCCTCCATTCCAGTGTTTTGGTGCATTTACTTTGGGTTCAAACGAAATAGCTATAGCAAATAGCAAGGGGCTCTTCGCATACAACCGTGGAACAGACGCCACTCTTCGACTGACAATGAGGGGTGAAAATGGCTCTAGTTCAGGAGAGTGCTCAAGCAGGGAGATCAATAAGTTGAATTTTGTCACCCTTAAGAATGATGTTTATAGAAGGACAAAAATGGCTCAGAATCCGAGAGACATAAATCCTGGGAGATATACGGTTTTACTCTCTCCTGAAGCGGTCTCGGATATTATTGGATTTCTTGGTTTCTTTGGTTTCAATTCCCTTTTATATTCTGAGAAAAGAAGTTGCCTTACAGGTAAATTACGAAAGAAGCTTTTCAGCGAAAAGTTTACACTTTATGACAATCCCTTTGATGAGAGCGGATTTGCCTTCCCTTTCGATTTTGAGGGTATGCCAAAGAAAAAGGTCTTATTAGTTGACAGAGGTGTAGTATCTAACTTAGTATATGATAGGATAACTGCTCGTAAAGCAGCTAAAAGCTCAACAGGTCATTTTGTGAGCTATGAAACAGGACCATTTCCTTTCCATCTTGTAGTAAAAAGAGGAACTACAGATATTAAAGAAATGATTAGAGAAATAACAACAGGGATAGCAATTACTACCTTTCACTATGTAAATGTTGTTGATCCGAATAGTTTAGTTCTAACTGGTATGACCAGGAATGGTACCTTTATGGTAAAGAATGGAGAAATCGCATATCCCTTGAAAAACTTAAGATTCAACCAGAGTGTCTTAGAAGCATTGAAAAACATTGCATCTATTTCATGTCAAGCTCGTCTGGTTAGTACGGGAGGCTCTTATGGTTCAAGATTTCCCTTGGGATCATTACTGCCTTACATTGCAATAAACGATTTCAATTTTACAGGAGTAACGGAGTTTTGATGTATGATATTCAGCTTAAACAGATTGAATCTATCTGCGAAGAAGAAGGGCATTATATAGCGAGACTAAAGAAACAGATAGCAAACCAGGAAAAATACTTAGATGATATCCATTTAATTAACATCATAAAATCCGAATTTCGTATCCCTGATAGAATTGTTGAATTCTTAACAAAACAGGGTTGTAAACTCTTCTTTGAATTTTCACCAAAAGAAGGAAAAGACCTAATATCCTTCTTTAATACTGTCTATAGATTAGAGAAAGGTGAAGATATTCTCTCACCAAAATTTAGCAAACATAGAAGCATGCTTTTTGATGTATACAAGAATCTATTAGATCATGAGTCAGAGGCAGAAGTGGTATTCGAAATGAGCTACATCCATAAAGCAAGCAACTACATTAAAGAAGTCCTGCAAAATGAATCCGCTGATAAATTGACAAAAGAGATAATCTTTATGAAGAAAATAATTAACTTCATAAGTGATATTAGAAAAGAATTATCAAACAACTTCTCAATTTCTTCCTCCTTTTATAGGCAATTTATTGACCAGTTTCCTTATGCCTCAATAATTGATCACCCATTAGAAAATTTTGAACCCCTATTTCTTTCTAGAGGTTTTCCCCTCTCCCTTTTTCTGGAAATCCACAATACAATTCTAAAAGATATATCACAAAAACAGATTGTAGATTTGGTTAAAGAGATTAGTAAACACACAATTATAACTGCAGAGGATCTAAAAAAATGCAACTTCTCAAGATTTGCCTTCCCACAGGATGATGAGTTAAAGATACTCTTTAAGGCAATTATAAGACAAGCTACTAGAAACAAAACTGAACTAATACAAGCTGATAAAGAATTCACCCTATTAGACCGTAGGGTTTCTGAACAGACAAAAAGAGTTATCAGACAAAAGGGCAATAGCATTTCTGATATTATTGAAGATAAGAATAGGAAACCACTTTTAGAATGTAGTTACAGAATATCAGAGGTGCTTTCAGAGATCGAAAAAACCTGTCTTGACTACATATGGCATCTAAAAGACTTTTATAATAAATCGTGCAATCTTGGAAAGGAAATTGAAGCAAATCTCTCACTCAAGGCGATAACGTTGAAAGAATTAAAAACAATACTGGAAGAGGAAATCATCCATAGTAGTAATAAGTTGACTAGACTAGGAGAAGAATTTGTAAAGGTGTTACCTTTTCTTGAAATTACCCAACCCAAGATTGAAAAAGCAATAGTTCAAAAAACTTTACAGCTATTTGGTAGTACAGAGAAAAGTGGGTTAAAAAACCGAGAGAAGATAAGAGAATCTCTACTGAATCTTCGAGAAGAAGGTAGAAAAAAATATAAACCCCATGTAAATAAATTAATAAATGGTTATAAAAGAGTAGGCAACGAGGTCTTATTGCCTCTTCTAACTTGCGGACTTCTTCAGAGAAATATCGAGGAATGGACCCAAATGAACAAAGGCAAATCAGTTCCTGAATCTCGATTATATGATGAAACTAACTATTTTGGACTTTATGCTATTCCAAAAGGCAAATTCTATCATTTCTCTCTAAAGGGAAAGGTAAGAACAAAGGAAGAGTATTCGAATGATAACATCAGAAGCAAATTAGTTGATATATGCTTGAAACACTTTAAGAGGACTGTGACAGTACTTGTATACGATATAAGGGGCTCGAGTTTTATGACATTAAAACTTCACAATGCTGAAAGGGAACAGATGATCATTAAGAATTTCCATTCGATAATGGCAAAAATTGCAAAAGAGTATGGAGCTTTCCTATTGAAGGACATTGGTGATGGCGGTATTATTTGGTTTGGCAACAATTCAACTGAACTCTACAATTCAATCTACCGAGAGTCGACTACAAAGAAATTTAAAAAACTAAGGCATTCATTACTGAGTGAAGAAGGTCTATTCCTTCAGAGTTCCTTTAAAAGCTCTGAAAAAGCATTGTGTTGTGCTATATCAATGGCTAATGCAGCTGAAAAATTCATAAAGGATAACTATGTAAAATACCGCGACTGGTTCGCAGATATAAAGGAAAAAGAACTGATTATTGAAGGAACAACCTATGCTTTGCTTCCACCAATGTTTCGTTCATTGTTTAGACTCGGAATTGGTATTGCTAGTGGTATACCATCACGGGATGTGGCGATTGGTCCCAATGCCTTTGGTGATCCTGACCTCAGAGGTGTTCTTGTAAACGAAGCTAAGTTTCTCTCCGAAGGTAGGGATCCTGAAAACTCTGTTATTCTGGCTGACCATAATACAGTATTAAATCTACTTCTTGCCACGTCAAAGTTTACAATTGGAAGAAGAAACTATAAAATAATGAATAAGGACGATATGATGTCTAAAGTTGCTGAAATTGTAAAAGAGAAATTAAAGGACGGTATATTGAATTTCTCAGATAAGAATTTTACAGCAGAGCCATACGAAATCCTTTCACTTGAAACTTTCTCCAGATCGAAATACTCTCCTGGTACATTTAAACTTGACGAAAACGGAATACTATATAATGAAAGGGGAGAAAAGATAAAAGTACTTTATTTAATAGAACATAACCAGTAGATGAAAAAAAAAGACAAGATATTAGTCTGGACAACAAAAAAGGATATTCCAGAACGACTCAATAAAGAGATTGACAGTCATACCTTTGTAAAAACATCATATAAAGCAGAATTACTTGCCCTTACAACGACTAAAGATGTTGTTCTAGTTCTTATTGAAATAGATATCACTGATTTAAAGTCAGGAATAAAAGTTATTCGTGACATTAGACGCCTCTCTCAAAAAGTTCCTATTGTAGTACTGTCAAAAGAGCTCTCACCACTACTTATAAACGAGATCATTCAACTTGATGTTTATGATTATCTCGTTACTCCACTCAGCACCAAAGAGATAAAACGTATTTTAGATAACTTAGAACATGAAGTAGAAGGGAAAGAAAGTTATGCTCTCCTTTATAACTTATCAGAAAAACTGCAACAGTTATCCGTTGAGAACGTCATAATAAAGGTACTCAACTCAACTTACGACCTTGATACAATTCTTGATATAATAATCGAAAAATCAATTGAATTAGTAAATGTGGAAGCCTCTTCTATCCTTCTTTTTAATGAGAAAATGGATCGGTTAATCTTTAGCGCTGTTTATGGTGACAAAAAGAATTTGATAAGAGGAAAGAGTCTTAAACTGGGACAAGGTATTGCAGGATGGGTAGCAAAGGAACACAAACCCCTCATAGTTAATGATGTCGAAGAAGACGATCGATTCTATAGCAAAATTGATAAATCGACAAAATTTCGTACTAAATCAATCTTATGTGTACCAATAATGGCAGGAAATAAGATTCATGGTGTAATAGAACTGCTCAATAAAAACAGAGGTGAATTCAACGACGATGATCTTGAGAAAATCATGACACTTGCATCTTTTGCCGCTTTTGCCCTGAATAAGTCGTACTTAATCAAAAAGGAAAGAAAAAGGGTCGAGGAGATAACTCTGCTTTTTGAATTAGGAACATACCTTTCTGGTATGCTCAATCTGGAAGAATTACTGCAGCAGAGTGCTCAGCTCATAAGGCGAACTTTTGGATTTTACTACATAGGTATAACTCTTGTTAATCCTGAAGAAGGTCTATTGGAACTTAAAAGCTTTGATAGTGAAGAAAAGATAGAACCAAAAAGAAAAAAGGTTACTTTCAATCAAGGGCTTATGGGTTGGGTAGTTAAAAAGGGAGTCCCATTAAGGGTAGGTGATGTAACGAAAGATAGCCGTTATTTGAAAGGTATTAGTAGTGTTCGTTCTGAGATGGTTATACCATTGAAAAGAAAGGATGTTATTCTTGGTGTTATAGATATCGGAAGCAAAGAATGCAATGCTTTCAACGACGATGATCAGATATTGACAGAGCAGATTGCAAGACTGCTTTCCATCAGTATTGAAAACGCAATGCTTTATAAGAGATTGAGATCACTTGCAGTTATTGATGACTTAACACAGTTATTCAATGCTCGGTACTGTGACATTACACTTGAAAGGTTAAGGAAGGAGAAACAATCCACTTTCTCAATAATATTTCTTGACCTTGATTTTTTCAAACTCGTCAATGACCAATTCGGTCATCAGATGGGTGGAAAACTTCTACGAGAAGTAGGTATAGTCGTTAAAGCTGGAGTTAAAAAAAACGGAATAACGATTCGTTATGGAGGGGACGAGTATATTATTATCCTCGCTGGTATAGGAAAAGAAACTGCTTACCAGATAGCGAAAAAAATATATAACTTGGTCAATAATACTCTTTTTCTGAAATCCGATGGAATAGACTATCATGTAACTGCAAGTCTTGGGGTTGCTTCTTCTCCTGATGATTCGACAAAGGGTGAAGAAGTTCTTAGACTCGCTGATAGAGCAATGTACTGGGTAAAAAATCATGGAAGAAATAACATTAAAATCTACGATAGCGATGTAATCGTCCTATCAGATTATCCCTTATTAGGTAAACTGGGTGTGGACACAATAGATACAAAAACCTGAACTCCCCTTTGCTTAACCTGATTCACTTATTACATTATTACCCCAAATGTTAAAATCACTTATATCCTCATCGGTTGAGGCTCATATCCCATTCTTTATTTTCTTGACTTTCTTCAGCAAAAGTTGTATAGTCAAAAGGTGCTAAACAGGTTGAATTATATAAAAGGAACAAAAGGATCAGGGTATAGAAGAATATCTACTTCGTCAATTATTATATAGAGGAGCTTAAATGAGGCGACTTATAAATTCATGTGGAAATCCAAAAAGAATTGTGTTTTTCTGGGTCTTTATTTTTGTGATTTTCACCAATCTATCACTCTCAGAAAGTTGGCTAAAAACCCTTAAGAACAATTCTGGAAAATACAGGAAACAGTTCATTGAACAGGAAAGAAAGATTTTCGAAAGAGACCCCCTTGCAAAAAAATACATATCTCAGCAAAGTAGAAGAAATATCCTTGGGAAAAAATTCGAGAAGAGATTACAAAAAATGACACCCGAACTTGCACGACAGGTTCCTGAGACACTTCAGGTACTCGTACTTCGAATAAACTTTTTGGAAGATTCTACACCACTTACCACTGGAAACGGGAAAATGCTACTTGAACCTGATACTACATATGGTCAAGAATATGAAAACGGTGAACGTAACCTCTGGTATGAACCAGCTCATGATTCTCTCTATTTTCACCACCAAATGGAAGCACTCAGGAATTACTACTGGGATGATTCGAATCACAAACTGTGGCTTGAGTGGAAGATAACGCCTGAAAACAAGGATTCTTCATACACTGTTCCACACAAAATGACCTATTACGGTGACCCATATAATTTCGTAAGTGGACTCTTTACTTTGCTACGTGATGCTGTTGCTGTCGCAGATACCGACTCGCAAGCAGGAATTGATTTCTCCGATTTCGATTCATATATTATTTTTCATGCAGGTAGTATGTGGCAAACAGACGTTGCCTGGGACAGTCCGTACGACCTTGCTGCAGTTTACATTGGCGGTGCTGATTACTTCTTCGGAGAACCTATCTTTGCTAACAACAGAACAGATTCAATAACAGATGCAGTAATCTATTGTGAAACCGCAAAACAGGATGGAGTTGCCTCATTCCTTCAAGGTGGTCTTGCACATGAATTTGGGCACCAACTCGGGCTACTAGACCTTTACGATACATCAGGAGAAACTATAGGAGCTGGTGGTTGGGCACTTATGGGGACAGGTAATTGGAATCTGGATGGTCTTGTTCCTCCCCATCACTCATCCTGGGAAGCAACATTTGAATATTCTTCACATCCCCATACAGCTCCAGAAAACAGGTTAAGGTTTGTTGAACCTTATATAATAGATAAAGATACTACGGGGGTAACTGTTTCATATCTTGGTATTGTGGACTCAACTGTAAATGAAGTAATAAAGATCCCGATAAATGCGAATGAGTACTATCTTGTTGCTAACAGATATACATATACGAACCCTGATACATTTAAACAGTATCCACCTGATACAGTCAGTGGTGTTGTAATCGACTCTAATGGTTTCAGGGTATGGAAACAGGCTGTGCTTGTCAAAATAGACGATTACGATGTTTCCCTTCCTCCCAAATTCAACAGTGGAGGGCTCGAAATCTGGCATATTGATGCAAATAAAGTTGCTCTCTGTGATACAACAAATTCAGTTAACGCTGGAAGTCCAAAAGGAATAGATATGGAGGAAGCTGATGGTATTCAGGATTTCGAGAAATCCTACTGGGATATCTATGATATCGAAGCAGCATATTATGGAACACCTTACGATGTATTTTTCAACAGCGGTGTCAATAAAGAGTTCACACCTTTCACTTCTCCGAATACAGATGATAACTCAAGCTGTAAAACCCATCTTAAAATATACAATGTATCTGAGCCAGGTGAGGTTATGACATTTGATGTAAAATATGAATGGGGACAAGATGGGTTTCCTCTCTTTCTTAAGGACAACTTTGATGTTAGTTCACCCATTGTATACGATATTAACAACGATGGCGAAAAAGAGATTATCATTGGAACGGTAGGATATAGGGATACTGTAGATACAATAGGTGGAAGACTATTGATATTCAATATGGATGGGTCTACATATACAAGTGACCCGGAGGGTGTTGCTGCTGAATTCATAAGTGGTGCATACTGGTATTCTTCTGTTTCCACCGTGGGAATAGGTGATGTAAACGGTGATAATCACATCGACATTATCTCTGCTGCTTATGATGGAAGAATATATGTCTGGCAGCCAGACAGCATAGAAGGTGATCGTATTCTACTTCTTGATACGTACCAAACAAATGGTGCAATTGAAACATCACCTCTAATAGCTGACATAGATGGAGATGGGATTGATGACATAGTAACTGGATCGGATGATATGTACATACATGCGATCACATTCCAGGACGATACGCTTTGCGCAATGCCCAATTTCCCGGTAATGCTCGGACACTGGGTCTGGTCAACACCACTGTTTATAAACAATTATCTCTATGTGCTTACAAATGATGGACTACTTTACAAAATAAGCAAGGATGGGAAGATTATCTGGAAAAAATTTGAAGAGAGCCTTAGTTTTACAGCCTCATCACCTGTTGCAGGAGACATGGACAGGGATGGAACCTATGAGATTGTAATCTCGACAGGAATAGGACAGATCAGTTCAATCGATGAGAATGGAAAGATAGAATGGCAGAGAAACATCAAAGATACAACATTCTATTCAACACCTGCAATCTCAGACCTTGATGGTGATGGGTATCTGGATGTAGTTGTTGCAGCAGGAGCCACAATATATGCCTTTGATAAAAATGGTTCACTCCTGAACGGTTTCCCGATAAACACAGGCGATTCATTAGGATTCCAATCATCCATTACCCTTTGTGATCTAGACGACGATGATAAGACTGATATACTCATTGGTTCTTTAAGCAACAGGATATATGCTTACAATAGCAAGGGTGAAAAACTTGCGGGATTCCCTCTTAGCTGTGGAGGAAAAGCTTATTCAACACCATCCATAGTAAACCTTGATAATGATTCAAGACTCGAAATTGTTGCTGCAGCTGACAATTCTGGAATCTATGCTTGGGAACTACCATCAACGTACAATTCGAAATCTCTAACATGGCCATTCATACGAAGGGACACAAAACATAATGCAGTCTATCCTGATTCACTACTTCCAGACAACACATATGTATTACAAAGCCTGATTTCTGAAAAGAGTTTCTACATATATCCTAATCCTATTGTTGGCAGTAAAGGAACAATACGGTACAGGCTGGGCGAAGATATTGACCAAGTATCTCTAAGGATATTCAGTGTTGCAGGTGACATAAGGAGGGAGTTTCAGGGAAAAAAAGATCCTGGTTACAATGAGAATGAGGTCAATCTCTGGGATATTGCCCCGGGTGTTTATATCTGCCAGATTGTTGTTGAAAAAGGTCAAGAACGGATTGCCTATAACAAAAAGTTTGCTATTGTAAAATGAAGGAGATTCTATGAAAAAGGTTTTTACTTCTATCCTTATTTTACTCATCGCATCTTTTCTTATTTCAAAAGATACAGAAAAACTGGATGCTACCATTGGCAGTTTTCTCACAAAACCACCCAAAAAATCGATGCCAAAAGCAATGATGTACTCTATCATGATACCTGGCTGGGGAGATGTGTATGCAGGTAATAAAGGAACAGGAAAAGTTCTATTTACTATGGAGGTCGCAATTTGGCTTGGATATTTTGGTTTTACATATTACGGTAATATTCAGAAAGACAATTATATGTTATATGCCCATAATAAATCTGGAGCGAATTTATCAAAAAACAATGAGGAATACTATGATGCAGTGGAAGTTTATCGAACTAACGAGGAGTATAATGCATATGTAAGAGAGGATGCAAGACTTCTCTATCCCGACAATCCTGACCTACAAAATCAGTATATCCAGCAATATGGATATTTCGGACAAGATGCCTGGGAATGGAAAGTTAATAGCGCGTTCATGAGATATAGAAAACTAAGGGTCAATACACGTGAGACATTTCAGAAAGCGACCTTTATGACAGGGTTTGCGTTACTTAATCGTCTATGTGCTGCAATCACTTCATCCAGGAACGTTCGCAATTACAACAAAAGAGTCGAAGAGATGAAATGGGGTATTGAATTTCAACCTCAGAGAGTTAATGTTGTTTATAGATTTTGAGCCCTAAAGTTTTATTCTTAACAACTTAATAGGTTAAACTCTGATAGATAACACATCAACAAGCGAAGCCCTAACAGGTGAGGTTTCCAGCCTCATAGAGCCAGTTTGTAAAGCAAGATGCCTTACATATTGATTTGATATATCAAAGAAATGGAATTCTTTAACAAAATAGGTTACGCAGTGTGTCACCAACTACCTGAAAGAAGCATATTCATCGACGGTAGACAACTACCTGTATGCGCAAGGGATACAGGAATCTACATTGGTTCTTTCATCTCACTTCTTTTCATTCTAATCTCTAAGAAAAGGAAGAGTAATACCATCCCTTCAACCTATATCTCCTTTACCTTTGTCTTTTTTATGCTTCTTATGGCAGTTGACGCAGTTTCCTCCTATCTCGGTTTCAGGGATACTACAAACAGCATCAGATTACTAACTGGACTTCTTGTAGGGATCTCTTTACCATTCTTTATTTATCCTATACTAATTGATAATCTATTAAAGTCACAAAGTGAAGATCATATTCTTAAAGCCTCTTATGAACTAATAATTCTTCTTTTCTTGGTTACTTCACTGTTTCTTTTAATCTTGCATTTTAATGCAAAACTCTACTATCCAGTCTCATATGCTACAGTCATAGGTATTTTCTCTCTTCATTACCTGATGTTCTCAACCATGCTAAGCCTTTTCTTCTATAATCTTCATTTCAAGAGAAAAATTATGAAATCATTCTTAATTTTCCTACCAGGGTTTGTTTTTCTTTTTATTGAATTTATTTCTCTAACAAAATTACATAACCTTGTGAATAAGTGAGAAGTTGAATAGATTTGTAATCTGTGTAATCTCGGTTTTTAATCTGTGTAATCTAAAATTCTGACTTGTCAGAATTTCTTGAAAGGAGGTGATAGAATGGGAGAAGAAGAAAAAAAATATGAGGAACCAACACCCGCAACTACTCCATCTGGTGGTCCAGTTTCTGGCGGACTCAAGGCACTCTTCATCATACTTGCCATCATTTTCCCTATCGTTGGTATTATACTCGGTATTATATGGCTAACGAAGAAGACCAAGGAAGAAAAGGCACTTGGAAAACTCACGCTCATCATAGGGATAATAATGATAGTCGTCGGTTGTATCTGTTGGTTAGTTGTGTTTGGACTCGGCATGATGGGTGGAGTTATGGATGAAATAAGTATGCTGATGCATTATGCAGTATAGAATATTCACTCATTAATATGGGTAGGTTTGAAAAACATCCAAACCTACCCAACATCTAACATCAAACCCGAAATCCGAAGCCCGACTAATTCAATATTGGGGTCAGACCCTGTACCGTACGGTACAGGGTCTGACCCCTTTCGTCCACTCTCAATGACATGAGCAAAAAAACCTATGAAACAAAAAATAAAGCATGACTGGGACATCAGCCTAAGTGAAGCAAAAGAGATTCAGAAAGAACTAAGAAAGAAGGTAAAGATACAGTCGCTCAAAAAGCAGGTGCACACTATTGCAGGAATCGATACTGCTTTTGAGAAGAAAAAAGGGATCTGTTTCACTGCTGTTGTCCTACTCTCCTATTCAGATATGGAGATTCTCGAGAAGGTCTCTGTTGTAGAAAAACTGCAAATTCCTTACATACCTGGGTATTTGAGTTTTAGAGAAGGTCCTTCGATTATAAAAGCTTTGGGTTGTCTTAAAATGAATCCTGATCTTCTAATGTTCGATGGTCAGGGAATTGCGCATCCAAGGATGTTAGGTATCGCAACTCATATCGGAGTTCTCTATGATATTTCTACCATTGGTTGTGCAAAATCAAGATTAACTGGTACATATAATAAGGTGGGTAGAAAAAGGGGGGATTTTTCCGTTCTTCTTGGTGACAAAGGCAAGAGGATTGGAGTTGTACTCAGAACAAAGGAAGATGTAAAACCTCTGTTTATATCCCCAGGACATCTCATAGATATAAAAACATCGATGAAAATCGTTCTTGAATCAGCAAAAAAGTATAGGCTTCCTGAACCAACAAGGCTGGCGGATATTCTGTCTAAGAAGGCTAAAGCCGGGATATAAAGCAATGACTAAGTCCCGAAAACCAAATGAAGACCTTTACTCCTAAATCATTTCCAGAAGGATAGAACGACGGATGGCTTTTTACACCTTCAATGAATCAATTATATAGACATCAACTCGTTCCTTCATTCCCCTAGCCTTCAAAGGAGTTTATTCCTGTGTTTCTTGTTCCGCCAATTTCAACATTATGCATGCTCCGTAAACCGCTTCAATACCCTTTTCTTTGCACTTTTGCAGCGTTGCATCATTATATGTACCAGGCTGCATCCATATAATGTTAATACCCGATTTCTTGCATTCATCAATAAGTTTATCAGTAATCCTTGGTGGAACTACTAAAACAACAACATCAGGCTTTTCTGTGATCTCAGAAATTGAAGAAAAACATGGTTCACCATCAACAGTCTCATATCGCGGGTTTACAGGAATTGATATTTTGCCATAATCCTGAAGCATCTTAAAAATCTTGTATCCAAATTTTTCTCTATTATTGGTAGCACCTACAACAGCATACGAATTGTATTTCTTTAATACTTCAATTGGATCCATTATTAACACTCCCGAATCTGGTTTGTTAGTTTTGTAATAACTCCCAATTCTCAATTCCTAATTATCTTCCATAAGCCATACGCCATTAGCCAATCCTCGAAGAGGATTAAGAGAGGAGCATAAGCCGGATTCTGTTTGAATGGTCATCTATCTAAGCGACCTACCCGAGGGTATATCGAGCAGGACAACTCTTCCCTCCTATTTGGTCTTGCACCGGGTGGGGTTTACAAAGCACCTTATATTTCTATAAAGCCTGGTGTGCTCTTACCACACCGTTTCACCATCGCCTGTGTCTTATAAATAAGACCATCGGCAGACTACTCTCTGTTGCACTATCCATCGCCTCACAACGCCTTCGTGTTACGAAGCACCCTGTCCTGTGGTGTCCGGACTTTCCTCTCTGACATATTGCCAGAGCGACCATCTGCTCCTCTCACTGTAACTGTATGAAATATAATGAGAAAATCCCTGATTGTCAACAAAAATATGATATTGGGGTCACTTTCGTTCACTATGGAATTTCAAGAACACCTTCTCCACTAATCCCACTCTCTTTGAGCAATTGCAGTGCTCTATTTGCATCTATCAATGGGAAAACGGTTGTCTCAGGTTTTATGGGAATCTGAGCGGCTATAAGAAGCAAGTCTTCTCCATCCTTTCTAGTACTTGCCGTTACACTCCTTAATGTCTTTTCATAGTATAGATGCTCTGTGTAATCAAGTTCAGGAATTGATGTCATATAGATGCCTGCAAGTGCAAGTGTTCCTCCCTTTTCGAGATTTGTAAGAGCGTACGGAACAATGTCTCCAGCAGGTGCAAATATTATTCCACTATTCTGTTTCTCGGGTGGTTTATCCTTTGCCTCCCCTGTCCATACAGCTCCCAGCTTCATCGCATGTTCTTGATGCTCCTTACTCCTTGTAAACACATAAACCTTACATCCCCAGAATACTGCAACTTGAATTATAATATGTGCTGAAGCACCAAATCCATAAAGACCAAGTCTTTGATCGACCTTAATTTCACTCTGTTTTAAGGCCCTGAATCCTATAATCCCTGCACACAGGAGAGGAGATGCCTCCCTATCATTAAACACTTCTGGAATAGAGTATGCAAAATCCTCTGAGATAACAGCATACTGTGTGTATCCACCATTAATATAGTAACCTGTGAATTTTGCATTAGGACAGAGGTTCTCCTTGCCTGATCTACAGAACAAGCATTCTCCACAGGTGGAATACAACCAAGCCATGCCCACACGGTCACCCTTCTTAAACCTGGTCACCCTCTCCCCTGTCCTTTCAACAAGACCAATTATTTGATGTCCAGGAACTATTGGTTTCTTAACAAGTGGGAGTTCACCCTCAACTATATGGAGATCTGTATGGCAGATACCACAAACATTAATCCGAACGAGTATTTCATAATCACCTGGTTCTGGGACGGGAATTTCTACCTCTTTAAGTGGATTTGTCTCAATAAGGGAAGGTTTCTCAAGTATCATTGCTCTCATTCAGTACTCCTGAAAATTTCCTGGTTCAAAAAATTACTGCTTTTTTAACAAACGATTCATTCCCGGTATCCAACCTCACAAAATAGATCCCGCTCCTCTTTAGAAACCATACAATGGTCTGACCCTTCTTTACTGTTATTTTTTTAACACATCTTCCAGAAAGATCAAATAGCGAAACAATCCCTGTTTCACTATGGTTCTCAACGGTTATTTCTTTTCTCCTGACAATAAGTGAGAAAGGAATTGTCTGCTTAGTTTCTGAAATATCCTTTTCCTCGATGCCACCCTGTATTAGATTTACTTGTTTAAGTGCTTCAATGGGATTTCCATTGGTATCAACAAGCAGACACCGCAATTCATAGTACCCAGGTATAAGACCATCTGTATTCCAGAGACCGAGTGTACCATTGTAAACAGGAGAGTGATGGGTTGAATCAAACGGAATCCAGAGGGATTCTCCTGATTCCCTGTAAGATAATTCGTAGTAATCAAAAGCAGCAGGATTAAAAGGACCGCTGAGGATAGTTGCACTACCCAAAACAGGTATAATCTCACCAGCAGTAGCTGTAGAAGGTCCTGTTATTGCATCAATAAAAACTAATGATGTATCAAGAGCCTCTGGGATATTAGGTATATTTGCACTTACAAGAATCATTACGGATGAACCTGTTGCCCATATATTACCCAGAAGGATAGTGGAGTAACCTATTAAGAGTACACTCTGTGACCGTGTAATCACATCACACATCAACGAGGAAAGGATAATTACACCAAAAGCACCATCTGTTACTTCAATGTGCCCCCCACTTCCATCACAGAATGCATTCTGAATATAATATTCAGCATTTCCCATTCCCAGACCTTCACCAAAGATGCAACTTTTCACCTCAAGGTATGATGAATCTGCTGGATAGAAACTCCAGGTATTTACATATGTATTTACAAGATGATAGACCCTGTCTTGAAGTGGCAGAATAAAATCATCATATGTAACACCGTTAACAATTCCAGAAACACTTGAAGAACCAGCACTGAACATAAGTCCTGTTGTCCTTATTTCTGAGTCCCTCAGTGTAATATCACTTCCCGCAAGAGGAATCATCCCCCACATAACATCTGAACAGCTATCTATCTCTGTATGGTATTCCAAACCCGAAACATCAATCAAAGTAGAATCAAATAGAAATCCATTTACTGTATCACCATCGGGAAATGTAAAATCGACAGTGGACGAATCAGGGAAGAAGTACCACAAGAACAATGTATTCGTATTTCTGAAACATGTATTAGTTCTGTCTGAAATAAGCCATTCACCTGCAGTCTTCACATTGTATAACGAATCAACAGAGTTACCCATCACAACTGCTGTAGTCCAATCTTTATTATCCAGATTTTCCCAGACAAGATGTGCATCACCAATAGAAAGTAGACTTATTGGAAATCCGTTAAATTTGGTAGAACTGTTTCTTATAATAAACGTAGAGCTATCTGTTATGAACATAACAAATTGGTAGATGTAATCCTGTAGAAAATTTATCTGTGAACTATCACAATCAAAAGTTCCTCTATTCCTTAAAGTAATATCACCCTTAATGGTTAGATCTGCATCTCGCAACAGCATCACGCCATCATTGATAATATAGACATCCATAGGTATACTGTAGACACCAGTTATCAGTAGTGTTTCCGCTGGTGTATCTCCAATAACAAGACTATCCTTCCCTCGAAACTCAGCAGGTTTAGTCATTGCGAGCTCTGAACCATATGGTTCAGAGCGTGGCAATCTCATATTGAGAAAACCCGAGATTGCTTCGGAAGAAAATATGGAAGAATACTCGCAATGACAACCTTTTTGGCAATACAGACCAGTTGACAGAATTTTTGCATCCTTAGATACTTCACCCACAGAAATTTTCTCTGTATAGTGTTTAGAGAATAACTTCATCGCATTATCAATCTTTGTTTGATGCGATAGAGCAGAAACCAATAGTAAAAAAATTACTGAATAGGTCACGTTCCCTCCTTTGTGTGTTGGAGAAAAAGTAATTTTCCTTTACTGCCCAAATATCCCTATTTCTCTTAAGCCAGTAATTCCTACAATGAGATTATCAAGAAAACTAATGCCATTATCAAAAACTTTTTCATATGTTCTCATTTTATCAAGTATTCTTGGAATAGTTGTTTTTCAAACTTCAAGCTGCAAATCTTATCAATTTACAGCATAATATTGGCTTCTTATTCTGGTTGACACTCTTAATAAGAAAGGATTCAAAGTATAGAGAAGAGACAATATTCAGCTAAAAACTTTTGTAGAATGCGACTCCAATACCATCTTCTTTAAATTTCAGATTGAAACCTGTTTCCCGTTTTTTTGCCCTTCTTACAATGTCTTTATTGTAAGCATTAGCCTGATGGTATGCATCGAATATCTGCCAGATATGAACACCGACAGCAGTAATTAAAAGGGCGTTTCCAATCATCTTATCCCTATCTGTCTTCTCTGTGGTGATAGTCTTTTCTCCTTTTAAGTAGACTGTATCCCCTGAGGCAGAATCAATCACTGCATAGGTAAACTTTTCCTTCTTCTCTCCTCTCATTGTTAAACCAGCACCTATAAGTACTACCTCACCGAAGAAGATACCTGCTGCCCTCCAGTACTTTCCACAGTAGACCTGACCAAGACCAGGGTACTGAACGGCAAGAAGAGCTGAAATGACAGGGTCTTTCGGAATTACAAGAGTTTTCTTTACCTCAACAATCTCCCTGATGCTTGCAATCTCTTCTCCTTCCTCCCCGAAGAGGAAGGTGGAAATTAGCATTAAAAGAAGAATCACCATAGTTATTTTTTGTCTCACCATTCCTCCTTTTCTTGAATTCCAGTTATTATACTATATTTTCACATAAATTCAAACAAAAAAATATCTTTTTTTTCAGATTAAAATTAAATCTTCTTCAACAACCATAACCTTCAAATCCCTATTATTGCCATAAAGAGGGTGGGAAGTTATTCCCACCCTCTTCGCACCTCTCTTACGTATTCTATGGATGAACAAGATAGAAGAAGAGCCAGCCATTGGAATCGTAAGCATACTCATCATCTTCAAGTGTATTTTTATGCATCATGTCAAAGACAGCAATCCTAACAGCAGGTATCAGCTCTGAATTCCAGGTACCTGTATATGAGCCATCATTGTTGTTGTAAGTAAAGGGTATCCTTATGTGAAATGGCCAGGTATTCCTGAATACGTGGAAGTAAACCTTAGCTTCAGGATCATTTGAATATAGGGTCAGAGTAACAGTCTCTCCAGGAGCAAACGTAAGGGTTTGTAGTATAGGAGTAATGCCAAGTGGTGTAGAAAAGACTGTATCAGGATAGGTAGTACATTCAATTCGTACACTATCTATTGTAACTGTTCTCGAACCTTCTGGTTCAGAAGTTCCCCAGGCACCTGAAATAGCATATAGGTCCCAACCCCTGTATGGATCTCCTGGTTCACCTGTTCTCTTGAAAATAGCAGATATCCTTATCGTCTCGTTGAGGTCCTTCTTAATAAATACCCAATCACCAGATGTTCCTGAGTCAGGGTCCCATGCATAGATGTTGAAGTAACCTACATTATGTAATTCCCAGGCAATGTAAGCGGAATCTTCATTGATTTCAATCGTGACATCTGGATTTGGATGTCCCAGGACCTGTCTTCCCCAGCAAAGTGGAATTATGTCACCAAAGATACCAGTCATTCCAGTACCATGCCCCGGGACTCCTGCTGTATCACCTGAATCATTGGTTGCCTCACCTTCATAATGGCGTCCTGTATTAAACCAGAGCGTATCACTAGTGATGAAATTATTGATTGCTGTTTCATCCAGTTCTGCTTCACTCGCTTGATCCTTACCACAACCTATTAGAGAGACCAAAGTTATCAAGAGAGCCATCATTGAAATTGCTATAAACCTTTTCATCTTTCCTCCTTTCTAACCAATATAGATTCTAAACTTTTGACCTGTTGGGATAATTGTAAGCCATCCCCAGCCGGTTGAATCAAAATCAATGGTTGCAATCAGGGGTCCATTCACATCTTCAACCCTGATCCAACCACTACCACCATGACCTGTCTGTTGTGATACATCCCATGACTCGTAGTCAATGTGAACAAGATAGTCTACATCATTGAAATCGTCTCTGAGTTCAAACTCCATCCAGTGAGTATTATCATCCCAGTAATCAGGAGTCGTTTTGTGGTCAAGACCAAACAATATCTGGAAATCCTGACCTGATTCCTCGTCAAAGAACATACCCTTCCCTGACTGTTTACCTCCAATAGCATCTACCTTTTCAAGATAGACATAAGCAGAATCACCATAGTTATGATGACCTTCTGTGATGTTTTTTCCTGTTGACATCACCCTTCTGTCATCGTACGGAATATGAATCTCATACCAGATTCTGTCTATTATGCTATCGGGTTCAGCACTTGTGGTATCTTCGTTATCCCTGTATATCTTGATGCCTTTAAACCCCCATAGATCATCACTGATATCTGGCCAGGGAGTCCCTCCATCGTCGTAATAGTAATAACCAATTATGTGTTCACCATGCTCATCAATTGTATCCACATAAAGAGATTCAATATAACTCTCTCTATAGCCTGTGGTGGAGTCTGGTTCTCCTCCTGATCCAACGCCTTCAGTAGCTCCTCCATAAGCACTAAGGTATGCAATCAGTTTTTGAATGAATGCATCACTGGGTCCCTCTTCAGGTGAAACAGGGGTCTTGCCACAGCTTACTGCAATAAAAGCTAACATTGCAATGAGTGAGAGAAGAGTCAACGCAACCATCCATTTTCTCTTTTTCATCCTACACCTCCTTTCTTCATTATTATTGTTTCTCTTTCTTTTCATCTTTCTCACCCAATATTATATCAAGTTCTGTGCCAAAATATTTATTCTAAACTTAAGCTAATATTTTTAAGGAGATACTATAATAGCGGGTGAGTTGCAGGTGTATCAGATTTGATACGCAAAGACTACTTCTGTATCATAAATGATACTATCAACCCATAATGATGATGAAAAGGGTATCATTGCGAGCCACGCAAATATTATCATATTCATCATTTATTTAGCGGAGTGAGTGTTGCTTTCAGTGGAGCCTGTCCTGAGCGAAACGAAGGACAGCAATCTCATCCCCTCTAAAAAGAGGGGTGTCTGTGAAGCAGACAAGGTGTGTAACCATATGGTATTGCTTTGGGATTTACACTAAATCCCCCTGTTTCCCCCTTTGAAAAAGGGGGCTGTTTTTCTCTACCTCTCCCCTGTTTATCTCACAAGAATAACCTTCTTCACAGATGTGAAGCTGCCAGATTTCAATCTTGTGAAGTAGATGCCTGCTGCAACCTTCTTGTTATTATTGTTTTGTCCATTCCATTTTACACTATGAATGCCTGCATCCTTTTTCTCTTTAATGAGTGTCTTAATTAGTCTGCCACTTATATCATAGACATTGAGAGAGACATAACCAGGTTTTGCAATTGAGAAGTTAATTACTGCATTATTTGCAAAGGGATTTGGTGATATGGGTTTAAGTGAATAAATAAAAGGTGTGTTACCTACTCCTGATGACATTACTCCACCTATTCCTCCCTTCAGGTCCTCTATTGTTATTTCACCGTCCTGACTGATGTAGATTGCGATTCCTTCCTCTTCTATTATTACTCTCCACTCTGGATAGTAGGGTGTTGAGTTCCTGTGAACCAGCTTAGGGTATATTTCTTTTACTATAAAACCCATTTCTTGTACAATCTTAAGCGCTATTCGTTGGGCATCTGTTCTTGATATTGGTAGATATTTAACAGGATTATCTGTCCAGCTTGCCTCCCTGAAACTTCCATCTTTTGCATCTATGAGTACAACAACCGTTGTCTTTGCTTTAGTTTCGATTGGTTTGTATCTTGTCTTTGGTGTAGGTTCTTTTTTTGAGACAGGTTTTGGTCTTGAAATAGGTTTAACATCTGAGATTGGTCCCACTTCTAAGGTAGGTTCTGCCTTTAATGTGGGTCTGATTTGTGAAACTGGTTTAATTCTGGAGATATCTTTCGAGATAGGTTTATTTGTTGGAAATGGAATAGGTTTATCTTCTGGAATAGGTTTGGTTTCTGGAACAGGTAAAGGTTCTGAAATATCTAAAGATGCAAGGTTGAACGGCACTGCGAAGTAATCATTACCGTATATGTTTTTGACAAAGAATGGCTTGCCAGGTGTTGTCATCTTAAATACTTTTTTAAAGTTTTCATCGTAGGGTATAAGCTCTTTTGTCACTCCATCCATAGCTGCCTGAACTATCCAGTCCCTCATATACGCTGGTATTTTATCTGAACCAACGATTCTCTTGAGCTGCTCTTTCTGCTCCTCAGTGAATCTTGGTGTTGGTTGTGCAAGGATTAGTTTACAGCCTTCTGTTGACTCAGGTGGCTCAAATATCCCGAGGTATTCACCAATATAAGCACCAACTGTCATTGCTTTATAATAATCGGTACTCCAAGTACCAATAAGTTTGTAAGTGTTCGCACCAATTCCTCCAGAGAGAGGATCGTTAACCCAGAAACCATAGATAATTAATGTGTCGGGCATTGGATATGCAGATACATCAGTATGTATACCCCTGATTGCCATCCAGTTTGTGTAATCACCATATGCTGGCACAATAGACGGAACATGATAGGGATGTCCTTCTTCATGACCACCATAGGTTCCCACAGTATAGTCTATCCACTGGCAGATGAGCTTCAGCATTGTGTATTGATCTGTATTATGGCGCTTAGTGAAATTGTAGCCATATTCAGAATAGGGCATTGGTTTTTTGTCCTGGATTGTATGCCACATTCCCTGAAGATCAAAATACTCTAATTCTGGATCAGAGTTGTGTGTAATGCCATATTCATAGAGAGAATCTTGAGCAAATTCTGGTAGCATTGGCGGACCTTCTGGATTAGTAATGTTATCCCAAAACATGTAGTTCAATGCCATCTGCGCTACAGCAGGACCACACATCTGGTTATGTGGTTCCTCTGCTTCATACAATGGGAAACTATCTAAATTGAGCACATATCCACTGGGCGTAAAGGTCAATGCATAAACCTTCACTGCAAAAGGTGATTCATCCCCTTCAGTCCAAAGTGCATATAAACGAGCCATGCCATTAATTAAGGTGCAAAAACCATGTGGATATGTAGAAGCAGTCGAAGAGTTGGAGATATTCTCAGGTGCTGCCCAGGTTCCTGTAGCACCAATGTATTCACTCTTATAAACTTCCCAGTTACCTAAGGTATTATCCTGCCACAGACAATGGTGGACACCAGCTAAACTCGGGTATCTCGAGTCACCAGTAGTTGAACCAACCTGATTTATTGTCTCCCAACCACTGTCATGCTTCATCCGACTGTAAATCTGTAAGTCATCTAAAACATCCTTATCCTGCCAGACTGCAGTAATTGTTGAGCCGTAGATATCAAGCACTGGATAAAGTGCCTCATTCGATGTTGTTGTATAGATGGTATCAATCTCTGACCAGCCAGTTGCGTCTTTTGAGCGATAGCAAAGACAATTTTCACCCTGCCACAGAATATTAATATCGTCTGAAAAACCTTTTGCCAAAGATGGTGTTCGACAAAAATCATTCACCAAAAGTGTTTCTATTACCATATCCTCAAAATTCGTGCGATGAAATTTTAGATAGAGAAGATCGCCGTAATTTGAACCCTGAATACCATATCGGCAAAGCACCATATGAACAGTGTCAAAAGCATCGACTATCATTGATGGCTGTGATAACTCAACCGGCATTACAATATTGGCTGATGTCCAATATGTATTCAGGTAACTGTAATAAAGAATAGAGTCTGATATCCACGAAGCACAAGGTTTTCCTGCTGTATTTAGTGCTATTGATGGATACAAACCAGGACCGATATATTCACTGGTTGAAAAACTCTCGCCACTGTCTGAAGAATAACAATAGTATACTCCATCTGCTGAATAGACAAAGTGAACTTTATCACCATCAGCATTGCTTATAATCTTTCTGCCATTATTATAGGCAGTAGCCAATGAGTCATTAGTAGTACGGGGTCCATATTCAACCATTACTGAATCAGAGTAGGGACTCTCTAAATCAGATTCATCGAGCGCCGATACCCGATAGATATAAGTATTTCCTAATTCAATTAACGTATCAATAAAATTATTAACTGTCGTAAAACCAAGCTTTGCATAAATAAGACTATCACCACGTCTACGATAGACATTATATCCTTGTAAATCAGGCTCAGGATTCTCACGCCAGGTGAAATTCACAAATTCTGACCTTATGGGCCAGGATGCATCAGGGTCTCGTGGTTTTCCTGGAGGTGGTTGACCTGTTGTAAAAATAAATGAAGCAAGAGCAAGCTCATAAACTGGACCAGGAACTATTGCATAATGAATGCTATCACCTTTACTCACCCCAGAACCACCGTCATTATCAAAAAATGTATCTATATCACATTTACGGTAATCAAACCTGATTGTACCATCAGCAAAGAGAACTGCCTCAAACTCAGTAGTATCAGCATAATAAGTATAGGTCCATCTCACAACCTCACGATTGGGATTGAACAACTCAGCGGAAGCACCCCTGCTATAATGCCCAAATAGATGTCTCAATGAATCATTGTACACTGCCATCACTGGCACACCCGAACCACCAGCTGTGGGCAAATCAAAGTGACACCAATCACGATTTGTGTCAAACCAAATACTTCCTCGGCGATTAAAGATTATCATGTCATAATAATATCCATAAAAAGGAAACATAAAATCCCAAAATATCTGGAAAGTATAATAATTATCAAACCAGCTGACACTTACATCCCAATAGCTTACATTTTCCCATTGAAATGCTACTGGATAACATTCATAATCATCTGATTCTTCAGTTGTAAATGAGAAAGCATAGGGTATCAATTCCTGACCTTGCATATCTTTTAACTGCGAACTCAATGAAACTGTATAAGTCGTATTTTCAACAAAAGCAGGGTCTGGCGTAAACTCAATTGTTGTGTCACTAAGCCATTTCCAATCGCCAGACACGCCTGGTGAAATACCTATCACTGACCATAAATTGCTGTTTGGTGTTAAAACCGTATCCATCACCTCACTAAACCTGACATAGATATCCTTATGTATAGGTACATTTCCCTGACCATCTTCAGGATCAGTCTCTTTGACTCTTGGTCTAAAATTGGCAACTTGGACATAAACTGATTCAGAATCGGCATTATCCCTAATATCATAAACCAAAACTTTTACCCAGTAGTTTCCATCTTTGAAGAGTGCGTCCTCAATCGAATCTGCATCGACTGAATCAGGTTCATTAATCTTTTGTCTTGTGTTCCAGTACCAGTTCCTTAAATTTGAATTAGAATTGAACGGATCATTGCTCACCCAGTATCTAAAGTTTGTATTTGTTGAACCAGAACCATAGGTTAAGCTTTGTTGGGAAGTACTGGAAGGATTGTCAATAATATCAAATACTATTTTCTCCCAGTAGGATTTTACAACACCCCCTAAGGTATCCTTGACCTCATAGCCAATCCGATAGACTGAAACATTGCCTGGAATTGTCGGAATGTGACCTGTTGAATCAGTCCTCATATCACCAGCCACAGAAAGAATATCAACTCTATTATCTAATATTCCAGTCATTAGAGAATCAGAAGCCTGGCGATAAACTTTTATAGAATCAATGTGGGGATTTGTGGAATCAACATAAAGGGTAAGAGCACCGGGCAGGAGAGGATTGATAGCATTATAAGGTAATGATAATGTAGTTTTCTCTCTGAAATGTACATGGGGCGCCGTAGGATTATCTACCAAGCCTATGAAATTGCCAGGACCAAGGGTATCCTCATTTGAGACTTCGAAATTAATATGAATATACCTGAAGTCTCCGACCCAGTAATTCTTAGCGGGGTTAGGATCTCCAAGAATTACTATCCCTGAATCAACAGCAAATACCGAGTCGCCCTGTCCTGCATTTATATCAATACCGGCATGAAAATGCCCGCTCCTCCATTCTCCCAATGTAGCATTGATGCCATGCTGACTTGTAAAGATCTTTACTGGCCAATTATATCCCAGAAGATTCCCTGTAAAAAACAGGAAAATAACAAAAATAAAGGAGATTTTCTTCCTCATTTTTTACCTCCTTTAATATTGATAGCATAAATCCTTATAGAGTGATTTGTAATTATACATAGGGTTCTTTCGGAAGTATCCACTCTGAGTCCAATGATTTTTGCTCCTTTTTTGATGTCTAACGACTCTTTGTTGAATCTTCTCTTATTATTAAACCATATGTTATCTTCACTATCTATTACTATTTTCCCTGATGTGGTTATTTCAAAAGTATGAAATCCTTTTAAAGCCTGAGGCTGAAATGCATTAAAAGCTTTTTCTCTTATTGGTAAACTTACTTTCTGCATTCTACCCTTCTCCGTAGAAATTTCTATAACATATATTCCGTGAAGTTTTGTAGGAACAGCTAGATACTGACCGTCAATCGACATGGCAAGTCCTGTACCAGATTCCGTAGGATATCTACTAATCAATTCTGCTTTCTTGTTAAATATTGAAACTTTCTTGCCAGTCCTTATTGCAAAGTGTTTCCCATACCGGTTAGTTTTTAACAAACCATTCCCAAAATCATTTGCGGCATCATACAAAAAGCGAGAAGCTTTCATAAAGGAGTTATACCCTCTATTAACTATTACTAAATCCTGGAGTTTATTCGAATTTTCCCATCTTATCACCTTGAATTTATCTCCCAGCATATATTCGGATTTCTCTGTTTTTGACAAATCCACATTTCTACTGCCTTCCTTATTTATAATAGTAAAAATTGCGTCATTGAGAATGGGATATCCTGCTATTATTTCATTCCCATAAGGGGACACCCAGTAATAGCGGCTCCCTAAAGGAAAACTGTTTACCACAGAACCTGTACTGTCTATTATTTCAACATTGCCTATAGGACTTCCTTCCTTCTCCGTAAATTTCTTCGGTTCAAATATTCCAACATATTTTCCATTCTGCGAGATTACCGCTCTAGCGAGACCTCCGTAAGCCCAGGAATTTATTACATTCCCGTATTTGTCAAATACTACTCCCATTAATCTTCGTGAACAAATCACATTCCCTTCTCTGTTAAAGAAATAAACCTCTTTACACCCCCAACGAGGGTCGTTCCCTGTTACTACAACCTTTGGCATCAAATTATCCAGTCCCTGAAACGCTACATCAATTATCCCCTCAGGAAATTCCTTCTCCCAGATGAGTTCGAGTTTTATCTCTGTCTCTCCTTGAGTTGCCCCTTTTTCTTGGGCATAAAGCCGGATGTTTACCATAATCATAAAACATACCATTGCTAATAAGAATAATTTTCTCATTTCAAACCTCCTTTGTTAGAAATATTCTGTCAACAATATCTAAAATCATTTTGTCATTAAATGTTAATCTCGTCAAGGATAAAAATCAAGATAATTCAGTGGTGTACTCCTTTCTTTAATAGTTTCTTATTTTCATTAACATAATTTTCTTCCATATTGTCCTCGTACCACTATTGTATGGATAATCATTGGAAAGTGGGGTCAGGCTGAGAAATAAGATTTAGTTCACCACTCTACTTTCTTGATATTTCAATCAAACTCATCAGTCGTTATATTGCTCTCTATATGAACTAATGATCCTGGTCCCTCTCTAAAAATTTAGCAATCACCTTCCTCTACACCCGGGTATATAATGAACACAGCCCTACGAATAATATGAAATAAATTATCTTTTTAGTCATTTGTAACAATCTTTTCACACACTTTGCATGGCAGTTGAAATCAGCGAGCGGTAGCGTCCGCTGGATTGACATGTTAGACGTTCAGTTTCGCGGCGGCTCTCATCCTGTCGAATGCCGTAGGGTGCTTCGAATTGTAAAACTCAAGCACTTTCTCCACACTGTCCCACACTCAGAGCATGTGTGTCCAACTCAATATCGTATGTCTTGCCTTGATGTATCTTCTTGATCTGCACTCTCGCGAAACCTTGGCGTCTACTGTCCCGTTTTCTTTCCCTTCGCTCAAGTTCCTCCAGCGGACAACTCAGACCGACGAACAGAACATAGCGATCATCCAGGAGTTCAAGACACTGATCTAGCCAGGTCTTTTCGATCACCACATGGTCGACGATCAAGTTGTTTTGTTCCTCGGACATCACCGCAATGGATCTGTTCATACCACTTACCATTCTCAGGAACAATTCCAAGTCGTCGTTGCGAGGCAGCATTTCGATGAAGGTATCCAACTGCAGATGGAGGAAAGGCTCCGTCAAACGCTTCTGCAACTCTTGTGCCAGAGTGGATTTCCCGGAGCTGGAAACGCCGTTAAGGAATATAATCTTTCCTGGATTCATGCTGTGCTTCCTTCTTAAAATGGGGGTGATTGTTTTCTAAAAAAAGGAGTGAAGGAGAAAATGAACAAAACGATTGAGACCGCAACTATTAGCCACGCAAAAAGGTCACCGAATTTGGTGTAAAAGGATGTTCCCTGTCTTAAAGGAACCTCTCCTTCAATTATTATTCTTTCGAATATTTTGCTCGACTTCAAAACTCTTCCATAAGGGTCTATAAGCATGCTGATGCCACTATTTCCGCATCTTGCAACACTTGTTCTGTTTTCAACAGCCCTTACTATTGCCATTTCGGCATGTTGATAAGGACCAGCAGTCTTTCCAAACCAGGCATCTTCTGTTATGTTTACAAGCAGTTCTGCCCCGTTCTTAACAAATTTTCGAGCAAGTCTTGGATAAGTAGACTCAAAACATATAAGTACAGAGAACTTGAACCTTCCTTGTGACAAAACAGTAAATTCCTCACCTTGAGAATAATCCCCTTGCCCGAGGTTGACCTTTCTTAGTCCAGGAAAAGTATTATCAAAAGGTAGATGTTCTCCGAACTGAACCAGGTAAATCTTTCTATATTTCCCTGCCGTTTCACCATCTCCTGATATCAGAAACGCTGAGTTGTAACGCCGTGCATCTCTTCTTTTATGAGCGTAAACATATTCAGGAGCACCAGCAACAACAGGAATGCCAACTTCCTTTACTATGTTCTTTATTCTTCTAATACAATCGGAATTTTCTCTGTAGTAGCAAGGTACGGATGTCTCTGCCCATACTATGAGTTCTGAGCCTCTGGATCCAGCATCAAGAGTCATACTTCTGAGAGTTGAAATCCTTTCTTCTACTTCATTCTCCCTTTTAATATCTGGAAGTATGTTTGCTTGAATGAGTGAAACCTTCACGACCTCACCATTATCAGCCTTCGATATTACATAATTACCTGAACTCATCTGAAGGATAAGGAGTAAAAAGAAAATGGATAACCCTATCACACCCCTTTTCCACTGTTTTTGAGTAATTGACCAATAGATTAAACTATTATAGAAAAGAACTAAGAAACTTATTCCTGAGATACCTGTAACTGAGGCGATCTGAATCATAGAAGGGTAAACAGAGAGCGAGTAACCAACACTACCCCATGTAAAACCGAGTTGAGACGAAAGAGATCTTAAGAATTCAAATGATATCCAGAAAAAAGGAAACATAAATATAGCAATGGTAAGGGAAAATCTTTTCATCCTCGAGATTAGAAGGGCAACTAATCCCCAGTACATAGAAAGATAAAAAACAAGAAGAATTACACCAGATGCAAGCAGTATCCTGCTTACACCTTCTAAGTACATCATTGAAATCCACCATAATATTCCAATATTCGATAGCAAACCAAAAACAAAACCCACTAAGAAAACTTTCCTCTTGCAGCGAAGGATTGCGTATAGAAATGGAATAAAGGCAAGAAAAATTAAAAACCTTAAAGAAGGATGAAATGGTGCAAACGATACACTAAAAAGTAATGCAGTAACAAAAGGCAGGAAAAACTTAATCAATCCTAATCTCTTTTTTCTTTCTAGCTGATTCGTAGATTGCATCAATAATTTTTGCCATCTCCAACCCCTCTTCTACCCTGAATATCGGATCTTTGCCTTTTCGTATTGATTCAATAAAGTGTTCTGCCTGGAGGTTGAATGATAGTTTGAAAGCATTCTTTGAAGCATTTACACGGGGGGTAACATTAACAACCTCTCCATGCATCATCTTATAGATCTTTAGTGGATTGAGCAGTGCACTCCCGTTATTACCAAATATATTAAAATATGTAAAATCCTTATTGAAGAGTAATGTCCAGCTCACCTCGATCGTTAATGTAATATCATCTTCCATACTCAAAAGTGCAATTGCAGAGTTTTCAACCTTTCGCTTCTTTGTTAAAAAATGTGCCCTTCCAACTACACTCTCTACCTTCCTACATCCAAGTAGCCATAAAGCTTCATCAAGCAGGTTAATTCCAAGATTCAAGAGCGCTCCACCACCTGAGGTACTGAGCAGATTTTTCCATGAAGATTTTTCTGGGAAAGCCTCTCTTTGAAGCCAACCAGTTTTTGCATAAAATACCTTCCCAATCTCACCATCAATAAACTTTTTCAGTATCTGTACATCCGGACGGAACCTATTATTTAGTCCCAACATGAATTTTTTCTTCGTTTTGTTCACAATATTACATATCTTCAAGGCTTCTTTTGAAGTCCGTCCAAGAGGTTTTTCACAGAGAATATGTTTTTTTGCACTACAGGCTGCTTCAACCATAGGAAGATGTAAATAGTTAGGAGAAGCAATAACAACTGCATCAATAGCTTTATCAGAAACCAACTTTTCATAATCCATGTATGCTTTTGGAATCTTGTGTTTCTTGGAGAGCAGCCAGAGTTTTTCTTCATCCTGATCACATAGAGCAACAAGTTCTGCTCTGCTTAAGGATTTAAATGCTGGTAAATGCCCCATCTGTGTAACAGCACCTGCTCCAATTATTCCTATCCTAATCTTTGATTCATTCATAAAATATCCTTTCTATTCAAAGACTTCATTAACAGGGAATTTAAGAGATTTTAAGAAGTTATAATTACATCTCTTGATTCTCTTTCAATCCCTGTTAATATTTTTTACTTCTCCTGATAGTATATTTACTCTTCTGCCCTCTACTTTTAACCTACCTTCAGCAAAAAGCTGAATTGCCTTGGAGTACATTTCGTGTTCATGTTTAAGAATTCTTTGGCTTATTGAGTCGACAGAATCATTGCCGTAGACAGGAACAGCTTCCTGCAGGATTATTGGACCTGTATCAACTCCCTCATCAATAAAATGGACTGTGCATCCAGAAATCTTTGAACCATATTCAAGAGCCTGTTTCTGAGCTTTAAGACCTGGAAATGACGGAAGTAACGCTGGATGAACATTCATTATTCTTCCCTTAAATGCATCCAGAAAAGGTTTCTTTAGTATCCGCATAAATCCTGCAAGAACTACCAGTTTCACTCCTTTTTCCTTAAGGATTTTGATATACTCTCTTTCTGCCTCCCCCAGAAGCACAGTTTTCTTCTCAACACAAGGAATATAGAAGCCATCAACACCGTAATCCTTTGCAACGCTTAACGCTCGTGCATCTTCTCTATCACTTACTACGGCTACTACCTCCGCATCCAGTTTTCCTTCCTTTATGTGAGAAAGAATTGCCTCGAGGTTACTCCCTCTACCAGAAACGAGAACCCCTATAGGAAACTTCATTAATTACTCCTTTTTTATTCAACTATTACCATAATCATATCTTTTTGTCAATTTATTTTTGCAAAACGAAAAATTAAACAGATACAAACCGATAATTGAGATTTAGTAATAGGGATTTTCTTTTCATTTGATCTTGTGCTCTTGTGGCTTGTGTACTTGTGCTCTTATGTGCTTTTCTATTGAAGATGTTCTTTAATAAATCTCCTATATTCAGACTGAATTGAAAGGGTCATTTCACCAGGTATTCCACCTGAAATCTGAATATCATCAGTTTTTACTACTGCCATTACCTCAGAGACTGTACTTGTAAGAAATGCCTCATCCGATCTCAGAAATTCCTTCAGATAGAGACGCATTTCTTTTACTAATATTTTCATCTTTTTTGCAATCTTTATAACAGCAGCACGGGTAGTTCCCGGAAGTATATTGTCAAGCTCTGGTGTAATAAGAATACCGTCCCTTATGGCAAAAATAGTTGAACTTGTTCCCTCTGTAAAATAGGTTTCATTCGAATCTTCTCTTGTAAAGAACGCCTCATAAGCATTTCTTTGTTTTGCTCTCTCCTTGGCAAGTACATTTGGAAGAAGGTTTATTGTCTTTAGGTGGCAGTACTGCCATCTGATATCAGGATATGTAATAACCTTTACTCCCTTTTTCCAGCATTCTTCTGGCATCTCTCTCAATGGATTCAGGACCATAAAGAAATTAGGTTTTGCTTTCTCAGGGAAGGGATGATACCGTGGTGCTTCACCTCTTGTGATTTCAACATAGAGTTCACCACTCGTGATTCTGGATTTCACTACAAGCTCCTTCGCAGTCTTCAGCAAGTCATCTTCATCATATGGAAACGGTATCTTCAGGAAAGTAGCACTTTCCTTCATTCTATTTATGTGTTCTGAGAAAAGCAGAAACTTTCCTTCAATGCATCTAATTAGCTCGAAAAGACCATCACCAAAACAGAGACCCCTGTCAAGGATACTCAGTAATGGGGTCTTCTCGGGATAATAACTTCCATTGAAGAATATGTATTTTACCATTTTTTGTTGTTATCTTAACTTAAAAATCGGATATTTTCAAGGAGTTTCTGCAACATATATGTGAAAATGAAAACTAATATCCTGTTTTCCCAACTCCACCAAAAATCTTGACATAGTCATATTTCTGTGATAATGTGAAAGTAATATGGATAAAAAAAGTGACCCATCGAAAATTACTGTCTGTTACTTTGGAACGTACATTCCTGAATATCCAAGAAATAGAGTAATAATAAAAGGTTTACGATCGCAAGGGATAAATGTTATTGAATGCCAATTCCCTCTCTGGCACGGTATAGAACCAAGAATTGGTAAGATCAAGGGGTTCAGAAGAAAACTTTCTCTATTAGTAAAAATTCTCTGGGCACAGCTTAATCTAATCATAAAACACCAGAATGCTCGAAAGTATGATTTGATGTTAGTTGGATATACCGGTCATTTCGACATTCCCATTGCTAAACTACTCTCTTCACTAAGACGAAAACCTTTAGTTTTCGATTTCTTCTGGTCTATGTATTGCTCATTCGTTGAGGACAGAAAACTCTTCAAAAAAGGCTCACTAATATCAAACATTCTAAAATCCATAGACAGATTCTCCTGTAAAGTGAGTAATCTTCTCCTATTAGATACTCAAACCCACATAGAATATACTTCAAAAACACTAAACGTCGATAAGGAAAAGTTTAAAAGAATATGGGTTGGAGCAGATGAATCCATTTTTTACCCAATAGAACGAAAACAAAGAACAGGTTTCACAGTTCTTTTTTTTGGCACTTTTATACCCCTCCAGGGAATTAAGACAATATTAAGGTCTGCAAGGATTCTTGAAAGGCAAAGGATAAAATTCAGAATAATTGGAAAGGGTCAACTTTCAACAGAAGTTAAAAAGCTGGTTAAAACCTTAAGATTGAAGAATTGTGACTTCATCGACTGGGTACCGATGGAAAATCTTGCTACGGAAATTTCAAATGCAGATGTGTGCCTTGGAATTTTTGGTTCATCAATGAAGGCTGACAGTGTCATTCCAAATAAGGTTTTTGATTCAATAGCGTGCAAGAAATCTTGTATTACTGAAGACTCATTGGCAATAAGGGAAATATTCACTGATAAGAAAGATATTTTTCTTGTACCTGCAGCGGATGAAGAATCATTATCCAGAGCAATCCTTACCCTTAAAAACAACAACTCACTACGAGACGAAATAGCTCGGAATGGCTACAATCTTTTCTTGAAACATTTTTCCACATTCGCCATAGGGTATCAAATGAAAAATTTGATTGAAGAAATTAAGACTCCCTTTAACCCAGATAGCCAAGTTCCCTAAGTCTTTCCTTAATCTCTTCCTCATCACCTTCAGATTTCCTTTTTCTCTTATCCATTTGTCTAGCTTTCTCAAATCTGGGTGGCTTTTTCTTCAAAAAACCAGGCTGAAAAATATCTTTTAACACTTTGCCATCAAGATCGTCAGGAATTGGGAGCCCCATAAGATAGAGTAAAGTTGGTGTAATGTCAACAATTCTTGCCCCCTCAATTTGTATACCAGACCTTATACTAGGTCCATTTGCAGCAAAAATACCGTGTAACCTGTGATTCCCTGATTGCCCTTTGAAATGATCACAAAAGATTTCCGTATTCTGTGCCATAAGTGCAAAAGCATCATATTCAGAATCCATGGAGAAGACAAACAGATCAGGTGCTCTATCAAGATACTGCCCTTTGTATAATTCCTCTTTCTTCATTACTTTATCCACAACAAGTTTACCTGTTTCAGGATCTTTGAGCTTCTTTAATTTGTCAATAATCTCATCTCTTATTGATTCATACTCATTTCTTCTATTTACAATTCCAAACTTCTCTCTTCCTTTCAGATTTATGTATATCTGTCCTACGTGTCCGAGAGAATATGCCTTTGTTCTCTGCCAGTCAACATCCGAGAAAGAAAGCATTGCATTTAATATTTTATTCCTCGTCTGTCTGCTGAACTTCTGTATAATATTCTGAATTCCAAATCCTGAAAGAACCTGATATACTTTTTGCGGTGAGAAACCGATCCTGAAAAGGCTATATTTTATCCTAACTCTGGGTAATTTCTTCAATTTAAGTAAACCATTTTTCAGAAACCACATATTTAAGTTAATCATCTTTCTCAGTCTACCGTGACCGTGATCAGACATCAAAAAGATAGATACATCTTCTGGAGTTACCTTTAATAACTCCCCAATAGCAATATCTGCTTCCTCGTATGTCTCTGAAATTGCACTTCTAAACTGTTTATTGCTTCTCTTATATTCTGGATGTCCAGGATCCATATACTTCCTGAAATAATGAGGAATAACGTCCGTCCCTCTAAAGACTACCATTGCAAAATCCCATTCATTCTCACTGAGTATCTTACATGTGAATCTTGCCCTTTTCCTTGTTAAATCCTTTATATCATCAAGCATTTCCTGCTCTTTTCCCTTTTTATAAGAGGTTCTGATATCAATACGGTACCCCTCAAGTTCTTCTTTTAACCGAGGTGGATAGGTAATTTCAGCATTCTCTGGTGATAGCATTCCAGTTACCATCATACCATTTATTTTCCATGGAGGATATGTAACAGGAACATTAATCGATATCACTCTCTTCCCATTCCTTGAGAGAATATCAAACAAGGTTTCGCCTACAATGGATCGAGAATCAACAAGACCCACATCATCCTTTATCTCCTGTTGTATGAAATCAAAGATGCTATGTTTTGCAGGTGTCTTGCCTGTCATAAAGGATGGCCACGCAGCACCTGTTATTGGTTGAATAGTGGACTCAAGATAATCCCAGGAACCACCCTTTATTAATTTCGATATGTTGGGAAGTTTGCCTTTTTTTATAAGGGGAAATACATAGTCAAACGTTGCACCATCAAGCCCAATCACTAATACCTTATTCTTCTTCATATTTATGTAACTATCAGAAAAAGAATCCTAAGTCAATTAAATTATAAATAACCATAATGATACCAAAGAAAATCTACAAAAAAATCGCAGAGTAGAGTTCATTATCAAAAAGTAAACTTCTATTCTGCAAACAAAAAGGCGAGGATTAAATGTCCTCGCCTTTATTATTATATTCCTTTACTTCTTCTTTTTTTCTTTCTCTTTTCCTGGCTTCTTCGGTTTTTCTTCCTTTTTCTCTTTTTTCTTCTCTACAGCAGCTCTTTTTTTTCTCAACCTGGGAATTCTTACTTTTGCCTTTCCCTTAGCCTTCACTTTTGCTTTCTTTTCTTCCTTTTTTGCAACCAGGATGAACTCAATAAGGGACATATCAGCTCCATCCCCTTTTCTCGTACCCGTCTTAATCAATCTAAGATGTCCACCAGCTCTTTCATCAAGTTGTGGAACAATCTCCTCAAATAGCTTTTTTACAACTTTTTTATCACTAAGGGCATGGAAAATTCTTCTCTGGGAATTCTGTTCATTCTTTTTTGCAAAAGTAATTAATCTTTCAGCGAATCTTTTAGTCTCTTTTGCTTTTGCAGAAGTTGTAATAATTGATTTTCTTAAAATTAATGCCTTTGTAAGATTCCTCAGCAGTGCTTCCCTATGTGCCTTATTTCTATTGAGCTTTTTCGTTTTAACCCTGTGTCGCATTTATACCCCCGTTTATCACTTTTCCTTCTTCCCTTCCTCTTCTTTCTTTCCTCTCATAATAGGAAACGGTAATGGCAATTCAAAATCTTGCTCCTCAATCTTTGCTCCTTTTTTATACTTTTCAATATCCATTCCAAAACTTAACCCATAACTGCTCATAATATCGTTCATCTCACCCAGGGATTTTTTTCCAAAGTTTCTGAATTTCAGCATCTCTGCTTCAGTTTTCTGTACAAGATCCCCTAATGTTTTTATATGCGCTTGCTTCATCACATTATTTGACCTAACAGAAAGCTCAAGCTCGCTAACTTTTATACTAAGGAGTTTTCGTATCTTTTCTACCGCTTTGTTAACTTCTTCGGTTTTTATAATCTCTGGTTCTTCTTCAAATTTAATCAACAGGTTTATGTGGTCTCTCGATATTTTGGCAGCCAATGCTAATGCTTCATCAGGCATAATAGTCTTATCGGTCCAGATTTCCAAAAAGAGTTTCTCATAATCGATTCTCTGTCCAACTCTTGTATTTTCTATTCTGTATTTCACTTTTCTGATTGGCGAAAAAATGGCATCCAAAAAGATTGTACCAACAGGTGACTTGGGAGTTTTAAATGTCTCAGACGGAACAAATCCTCTGCCAATATCTGCAACCATATCAAACTTCAATTCTCCTCGTTTTTCAGTGATCGTTGCAATATGCTGCTCTGAATTCATTATTTTAATATCCTCTGTTGTCTCAATCATTCCTGCATTCACCTTGCATTTCTTCTTAACATTCAGATAAAGGTGTTTCTGTTTTCCATCTCGGATCTGAACCCGAACCTTTTTCAGGTTCAGAATTATTTCGCTCATATCCTCAAGGACTCCTGGAAGAACTGAAAATTCATGCATTACTCCCTTAGCCTTTACAGAAATTATTGCAGAACCCTGAATGGAGGAAAGAAGAATCCTGCGTAAACTATTAGCTATTGTAATACCGAACCCTCTTTCAACTGGAGAAATGAGAAAACTCCCATAATCTTCCCTCATCTCTTCTATCTTTAATTCTTTAGGCATCTTGAGAGCCAATAACTTCATCAGAATTCCTCCTTATTTTGAGTACAATTCAACAATGAGTTGCTCCTGAATTGATATCTGAACATCACTTTTTGTTGGTAAATCAATAACTTCACCCTTGAAATCCTTTGCGTTAAGGGATAACCATCTCGGAATACCTACTTTTGCCTGTTCCTCGAGGTTATCTTTTATTGATTTTATCTTCCTGCTTTTTTGCTTCAACGAAACAATGTCACCTTTCTTTGTCAAATAAGATGGAATATTAACCTTTTTTCCATTAACCTCAATGTGAGAATATCGTACAAGTTGGCGAGCTTGAGCTCGAGAACTTGCAAAACCTAAACTGTAGACAACATTATCAAGTCTCCTTTCAAGAAAAGAGAGAAGTATTTCTCCTGTAACACCTTTTTTCTTCTCTGCTATGAGATAGTAATTTTTGAATTGTTTTTCAAGGATACCATAGAACCTTTTTGCCTTCTGTTTCTCCCTTAGTTGCACACTATACGCTGATTCTTTTCTTGAAAATCTCCTCGAGAAACCACCAGGGGGGGAGATTTTCCGCTCAGGTGCTAGAGCACATTTATCACTTAAACATCGTGAGCCTTTCAGAAAGAGTTTTTGTTTCTCTCTTCTACATAGTTTACAAACTGGTCCTAAATATCTTGCCATATTTCTTCCTCCTAATTACTAAACCCTTCTTCTTTTCGGAGGTCTACATCCGTTATGTGGAATTGGAGTTACATCCTTTATTAGAGTAACTTTTAAACCATTTGCCTGAAGTGAACGGATAGCTGCCTCTCGTCCGGAACCAGGACCTTTTATCCAAACCTCGATTCTTCGAACACCAAGATGTAAAGCTTCCTTTGCAGCCTGTGCTGCACATAATTGAGCAGCAAAAGGTGTACTCTTTCTTGAACCCTTGAATCCTGCCTTTCCTGCACTCGACCAACTAATAACATTACCTTTCCTGTCTGTTATTGAAACAATCGTATTATTAAAAGATGCATGGATGTGTGCAACTCCAGATGCATCCACATTTTCCTTTTTCTTCTTGCTTTGCCCTGATTTCGTAGGTTTTGGCGTCATATTTTACTTCCCTCCTAAGTATCTCTATTTCTTCGCTTTTGCTTTCCTCTTTAGTGCTATTGAACCTTTTTTAGGTCCTTTCCTTGTCCTGGAGTTCGTACTCGTTCTCTGTCCTCTTACAGGTAAACCTTTCTTATGTCTTGTCCCTCTATGACTTCCGATTTCAATAAGCCGCTTAATATTATTTGAGATATCTGCACGAAGAGTTCCTTCAACAGTATAGTCATTCTCTATCACTTTCCTTATGCGATCTATATCCTTTTCACTAAGATCTTTCACCTTTGTATCCGAATTGATATCGGTATTTGACAAAATGTTCAATGAAGAGATTCTACCGATCCCAAATATATATGTTAAAGCAATTTCTATTCTCTTATTCTTGGAAAGATCAACTCCTGATATTCTTGCCAAATGAACCTCCTTGTTTGTCTATTGTTTATCCCTGTCGTTGTTTGTGCTTGGGATTCTCGCAAATCACTCTTATTCTACCCTTTCTTTTTATTATTTTACAATGAGGGCATATCTTTTTAACTGACGATCTTACTTTCATTCTATTATCCTCTATTTATATCTGTAAACAATTCTTCCTCTTGTCATATCATACGGTGAAAGTTCTAACGTAACCCTATCACCAGCTAGTATCCTTATATAATGCATTCGCATCTTTCCAGAAATGTGGGCTAACAACATATGACCAGAATCAAGTTTTACTCTGAACATTGCATTTGGTAACGCTTCTACTACTGTTCCATCGACTCTTATATTTTTACTTTTCATCGCCCTCCTTCAATTGCAGTTTTCTCGATGAAACCCTTCTTCAATATATCTCTTTACTTCGTTAAAGATTTCTTCTTTTTTATTAGTACCATCAATATTAATAAGCAAGTCTTTTTTTCTGTAGAAATCCTTTACCGGCGCAGTTTCCTCCTCATATACCTGAAAACGACTTTTTATAATCTCTTCATTGTCATCCTCTCTCTTGACAAGAGTTGATCCACAATCATCACAAATATTTTGCAGGCTTGGTTGCGCTGATTCAAGGTTATAAAGTGCACCACACTTGGGACAGATACGCCTTTGAGATAATCTACTTGCAACAAGAGAAAGGGGAGTATCAAAATAGAGAACTAAATCTACTTTCCCACCTCTCGAACTAAGAAACCTGTCAAGAGAAATTGCTTGGTTTATGTTTCGGGGAAAACCATCAAACACTATGTCCCTTTCGACTTTCCCGTTCTCAAGTTCTTTTCTAATCATTTCTATCACAAGGTAATCAGGAACGAGTTTGCCCTTTTCGAGATACTCCTTTGCTTTCTTTCCAATTTCATCTTTTATCTTAATCACCTCTCTTAACATGTCACCTATAGAAATCTTACTAAAACCAAGATTCTTTCTTATAAGCTCTGCCTGGGTTCCCTTTCCTGATCCAGGTGGACCAAGCAAAGAAATCATCATTTTTACCTTCTTCTTCCTCTTATCTTTCCCTTTTTTAAGAAACCATCATAATGTCTCATCATTAATTGAGCTTCTATTTGTTGAACAGTATCAAGTAGCACTCCAACTGTAATCAGAAGAGACGTACCCCCAAAGTAAAATGGAACCTTAAAGTGGACTATCAAATACATTGGTATGATTGCGACAAGTGCAAAAAATAAAGCACCGGGTAGTGTTATTCTCGTAATAATCCTATCTATGTATTCTGATGTTTTTGCTCCTGGTCTCTTTCCTGGAATAAAACCTCCATACTTCTTCATATTATCTGCAAGGTCAGCTGGATTTATTATAATTGCAGTATAAAAATAGGCAAATACTACAATAAGAACACCATATACAATATTATACAACCAATAACCTGGCTGAATTATTGCAGTAATATTATCCATCCATATCGATTTTGGTAGAAACTGAGCAAGGGTAGTTGGGAGCATTATAACAGACTGAGCAAATATTATAGGTATCACACCAGCAGCATTTACATTTAAAGGTATAAAAGTACTCTGACCTCCATATATTTTTCTACCAACAACCCTCCTTGCATACTGGACTGGAATTCTTCTTTGACCCTGAGTGATAAAAATAACTGCAGCTGTAATCAAAACAACAAAAACCACGAGGACTATATAGAAAAAGAATCCATGAACACCTGTCTGGAATAGTCTCCAGGCATTCAGTGCATCATTAGGATATCGAGCAATAATCCCAACCATTATTATCAGTGAAATTCCATTGCCGATTCCTTTCTCAGTTATCTGCTCACCAAGCCACATTACGAATATTGTACCTGCTGTCATCGTCAAAACACTAATCAACCGGAAACTTATTCCAGGGTTAATAACAACGCCAGGACCGAGATTCTCAAGGAAGATACTTATACCAACACCTTGGATAGTAGCCAGAATAACAGTTCCATATCTTGTATGCTGAGTAATTTTTCTCCTTCCTTCTTCACCCTCTTTCTGAAGTCTCTGATAGTAAGGAATCACAGCACCAAGGAGCTGAAGTATGATAGAAGTTGAAATATAGGGCATTATCCCTAGTGCAAAGATAGTTGCCCTGCTTAAGTTTCCACCAGCAAATATATCATATAAACCAAGAAGTGTTCCCTTCAAATGTTGGAATTGTTGTAGTAACACAGTGGCATCTATTCCCGGGAGTGTTATATGACCACCAACACGGTAAACGACAAACATCCCAAGCGTAAAGAAAAGTTTACGTCTTAGGTCCGGAATCTTAAATATGTTTAGTATCTTCTCAAGCACCTGTGATCTCTGCCTTTCCACCACTAGAAGTTATAATCTCTTCTGCTTTCTTACTAAAAGCATCTGCCTGTACTGTCAAACTTTTTAGCAAATGCCCATTTCCAAGAATCTTCACAGGTACATTCTGCTTATTGACTAAACCTTTGCTCCTCAGTTGAACAAGGTCAACTATTGCACCATCTTCAAAACGATTCAAATCCTTTAAATTAACTATCTGGAAAATCCTTCTTTTGCGCGGTTTCATCCCTCTCTTTGGGATCCTTCTTTGAAGAGGCATCTGACCACCTTCAAACCATGGATAATTCTTTGAACCTGAACGACTTCTCTGTCCTTTCGAACCCTTACCGCAAGTCCCACCATGACCAGAAGAAGAACCAGTTCCCAATCTCTTTTTTCTCTTTCTTGCCCCTTTTGGAGGCACGAGTTCATGAAGCTTCATCGCTATTTTCCTTCACCATTTTCTCTGTTTTCTCTTTACTATCCTGCGATTTCTTTTTCTTTTCACTCCCCGCGGTTTTAGATTTCTTTCCCTTGACTGCTGCTTGTTTCTCTTTAATCTCCTCAACCACAAGCAGGTGACTAATTTTTCTTATCATACCCCTTATCTGGGGTGTATCCTCTTTCAAAACTGTTGCGTTTAATTTATGTATACCAAGTGCTTTCAGGGTTCCCTTTTGATCAAATTGCCTCCCAATTGCACTTCTAATCTGTGTAATCCTTAATTTCTTTGCCATAATATCTCCCACCAAATGCGATTAGCGAAACTTTATTTCTTTTTACTTTTTCCCTTCTCTATCTTTTCATTTCTCACACCACGACGTTCCATTATCTTATCAACATCCTTTAGTTCGAGTAATCCACTAAGCGCTGCATAAACCAAATTTATAGCTGTATTCGAACCAAGCGATTTTGTGAGAATATCTCTTATCCCGGCATATTCCAGAATTGCTCTAATCTTATTACTTGCTATAATGCCAGTCCCTTTTGAAGCTGGTTTCATAAGTACTCTACTTGCACTACATACACCAATAACCTCATGTGGAATGGTCCCATCAATTACATTTACTTTCGTAACATTTTTTCTTGCATTCTCAGTTCCTTTCTTAATTGCATCAGCAATTTCTGGTCCCTTCCCATACCCCACACCAACATATCCTTTCATATCTCCAACAACAACTATAGAGGAGAATTTAAATCTCTTTCCACCCTTCACAACCTTTGATATCCTATTAATATTTATAACAGTTTCCTGAAGATCCAGATCCTGTATATTTACTCTTTCTCTTTTTCGTAAACCAACCATCTTTTCAAGATTCATTAGAACTTCAGACCTCCTTCCCTGGCTCCAGTTGCCAAAGCTTTTACCCTGCCATGATATTTATATCCTCCTCTGTCAAAAACAACACATTCAATCTTTTCCTTCTTGCATTTTTCTGCAAGGATAATACCTACAATTTTTGATTTTTCAGTTTTTGTCTTCCCATTAGTCATTTTCTTAACTTCGTTCGATAGGGTCGATAGGGACAGTAGAGTTCTATGTAGAGAATCATCAACGATCTGTGTGTAAATATGTTTTAGGCTTCTTGTAACAACAAGCCTGGGTCTGGAAGAATTTCCGCTTATCTTTTTCTTGATCCTTCTGTGCCTACGTAGACGTTGAATTCGTTTAAGTTTTTCTTTCTTCATATCTCCTACCTTTAGATGGCAATTTTCCCTGCCTTTCTTCTTACTCTCTCATTCTTGTATTTAATACCTTTCCCTTTATAAGGTTCAGGTTTTCGAATTGCCCTTATTTCTGCTGCTATTTCACCAACCTTCTCTTTATCAATACCTACAATAGTTATTTTGTTATTTCCCTCAACAGAAAAATTTATTCCTTCCTGCTTTTTGAAAAGAACGGGGTGCGAAAAACCAACGATAATTCTTAAGTCCTCACCTTTCATTTCTGCTTTATATCCCATTCCTTCAACAATAAGCTCTTTCTTAAAACCTTCAGTTACACCTATTACCATATTCATAATAACAGAACGTACCGTTCCAAGCAACGATCTATGAAATTTATCATCATATTTATTTATTACAGCTATCTTTCCGTCATCGATATCAAGTAAAACATCGGGGTGAATATTCTTTATCAAAGCACCTGAAGGTCCCTTAATAGTAAGCTTGTTATCTACAAATTCAGTTGTAACTGCATCTGGTAATAAAACCGGTTTTTTACCTATTCTTGACATCTAAATCTCCTTTCTTCACCAGACGAAGCATACAACTTCCCCCCCTACACCTAACTTTCTTGCTTCCCTGCCAGTAACAATTCCCTTTGAGGTTGAAACCACAGCAATCCCATATCCACTAAGAACTATCGGAATTTTGTCCTTATTTACATATTTTCTCAGTCCTGGTTTGCTTATACGTTTCATTCCACGAATAATAAAATCACCACACTCATCGTATTTCAATTTAATTTCTATCTCTCCCTGTTTTGAATCTTCAACAAAATTGAAATCATTAATAAAACCATCATCTTTCAATATTTTTGCAATAGCCAACTTAAACTTTGAACCAGGAATTCGCACAATTTTATGACCAGATTTTCCAGCATTCTTGATTCTTATCAACATGTCACTGGTTGGATCATTTACATTCATAAAACCTCCGTGTTCTTACCAACTTGCCTTTTTTACCCCTGGTATAATGCCCTTTAGAGAGAGTTCCCTAAAGCATATTCTGCATAACCCGAATCTTCTCAAGTATGCTCTTGATCTTCCACATCTCGAACATCTATGATACTCTCTGACTTTAAACTTTTGTTTTCTCTTTGCTTTTTCAACAAGAGACTTCTTGGCCATAAAACCTCCAACTACTGCCTTTTAAATGGCAAACCAAATTCACTAAGAAAGATTCTTGCCTCTTCATCATTCTTCGCACTCGTCACTATTGCAATATCCATACCAAATACTGTCTTTATCTTATCATATTCAATCTCTGAAAAAATTGTTTGTTCAGTAATACCAAAGTTATAGTTACCTTTCCCGTCAAAGGAATCCGGGGATAGTCCTCTGAAGTCTCTAATTCTCGGAATCGCTGTATTTATTAATCTATCATAAAATTCATACATCCTTTTACCTCTGAGGGTTACTTTACAACCAATTGGTACACCTGCTCTCAGCTTGAAGTTCGAAACTGACTTTTTAGCTCTTGTTATAACAGCTCTCTGACCTGTGATAATTGATAGATCTTCTATAACAGCATTGAGTAATTTAGGATTGCTTACAGCTTCGCCAAATCCTACATTCACAGTTATTTTTTCTAATCTCGGGATTTCGTGAGTGTTTGTATAACCGAGTTTTTTCTTGAGCTCTTGAACAATTCTTGCCCTATACTCAACTAAAAGTTTTGGCACATACATATTACTATTCTGTTTATTCGTTTTCATCAGTCAATAAATTCACCACACTTGTTGCAAACTCTTATCTTCTTCTTATTCTCAAGGACTGTTATTTGAACCCTTGTAGGTACTCCACATTTCGGACAAACAAGTTTCAGGTTAGAAATGTGAACTGGACCCTCTTTCTCTATTATACCACCTGGTTCTCCTTGTTTTCGTGGACGCATATGCTTCTTTATAAAATTTACTCCTTCGACAATTACTGAATCCTTTTTCTTATTAATATCCAATATTTTACCCTTCTTACTTCTGTCTTCTCCAGAAATAACAGTTACTATATCACCTTTCTTTATTCTATACTTCTTTCTCAACATATTAAACCACCTCAGGAGCAAGAGAAATGATCTTCATAAACCTCTTTTCCCTTAGTTCTCTCGCAACAGGACCGAAGATTCTTGTTCCTTTTGGCTCCTTGTTATTGTCTATTATTACTGCTGCATTATCATCAAACTTGATATACGATCCATCTTTCCTTCTATATTCCTTTTTTGTTCTAACAATAACAGCCTTTTGAATAGTTCCTTTCTGTATCTGGCTAGCCGGTAGTGAGCTCTTGACAACCATTACAATCACATCTCCAATACTCGCATATCTTCTGTGGGAACCACCAAGTACTTTTACACACATACCTTCCTTCGCACCAGAATTGTCAGCTATTGTAAACCGTGTATTTTCTTGTATCATCTCGTTTCCTTCAAGCTTCTTTCTTGCTCTCTATTCCAACGATTCTCCATCTCTTTCTTCTGCTAAGTGGTCTTGACTCTATAAATGTTACTCTATCATTAATCTTCGCTTTATTATCATCATTATGAACCATAAACTTCTTTCTTTTTGCCATAATCTTTCCGTATACAGGATGTTTTACTCTTCTTGTTACCTCAACAAGAACTGTTTTATCTCCGCTTACTTTTACTACTTTCCCTACCCTTTCTTTTCTTTTTCTTTTTTTTACATCTTCTGTTTTCATCCAGCAACCTTCTTTCTCTCATTTAAAATAGTTTTCACTCTTGCAATATCCTTTCTTACAAGTTTAAACCTTGAAGGATTTGTAAGATTTGCTGAAGCCCTAGCAATCCTGAGATTAAAAAGTTCTTCATATAAACTGTGTAACGTTGTGAGAAGCTCAGTATCCGTTTTTTCCCTTACTTCCTTGCCTGTCATAAACCCTCCCTGGATACGAACCTTGTTCTTATAGGTAGCTTATACGATGCAAGGTTCATAGCTCTTCTTGCTAATTCTCCCCCCACACCACTGACTTCAAACATTATTCGACCTGCTTTAACAACACATACCCAGAATTCAGGATTCCCTTTTCCTTTTCCCATCCTTGTCTCTGGTGGTTTTTTTGTTGCTGGTTTATCTGGGAATATTCTTATCCAAAGCTTACCTTTCCTTTTCAGGTGTCTTGTAATTGCAACCCTTGCGGCTTCAATCTGTCTAGCTGTAATCCAGGCTGACTCTAAAGATTGCAATCCATATTCTCCGAAATTGAGACTTTTCCCTCTCTTTGCTTGTCCCTTCATACTACCACGTTGAGCTTTTCTATACTTTACCTTCTTCGGCATTAACATATTCTATTTTTCCTCTCTTCTATTCATAAAAATTTCACCCTTAAAAACCCAGACTTTAACACCAATTGTTCCAGAATTGGTAAATGATGTTGACTCTGCATAATCTATATCTGCTCTCAATGTATGCAGAGGTACCCTTCCTTCCCTGTACCATTCAGTTCTCGCAATCTCTGCACCTCCAAGTCTGCCTGCACATGCTATTTTTATCCCCTTAACTCCCATTCTCATTGCTGAAGAGATTGCCCTCTTCATTGCCCTTCTGTAAGACATTCTTTTTTCAAGCTGCCTTGCAATATTATCTGCAATCAATCTTGCTTCAGTCTCTGCATTATCCACTTCAAATATATTGATTTCCAAATCCTCTCTCTTTAAATAATACTTTAACTCATCCCTGAGTTTGTTTACTTCTGACCCTTTTCTTCCAATCACTATTGCTGGTCTGGCAGTTCTTATATTAATGGATAATTTGTTTGTCTTTCTTTCTATCTCAATGTCAGCGATTGCAGCTTTTTTCAATCTCTGACTCAAGTATTTCCTTATCTCAAGATCCTCAGAAAGAAATTTACCGTAATCCTTCTCTGCAAACCATTTCGATTTCCATTGTTTTACTATACCCAACCTAAATCCGTATGGGTGTGTCTTTTGTCCCAAGATTATGCCTCCTTTTCAGCAACAACTACAAAAATATGTGAAGTTCTGTGTCGTATCACATCAGCCCTTCCCATAGCTCTTGGTCTTAGTCTCCTCATATACTTCGAAGAACCTGTATCCACTCTTATGGATTTCAAAAAGAGGTCTTCTTCCTTTACCTTTATTTCACCTGCCTGGCTTATAATATTGCTGGCAGCACTTTTGATTGCCTTTTTTAGAGGCAGAGCAGCACGATTTGGCATGTGCTCCAGTACAGAAATAGCAACAATTACATCCTTGTTTATCACAAGGTCTGCAATACGCCTCGCTTTA
>SDBS01000081.1_pt1 | contig 70892 bp, 94 predicted proteins | sample 2277091 | NCBI WGS metagenome assembly SDBS01 (sample SAMN10404972, study PRJNA504765) | marine sediment metagenome | isolation source: marine sediment core GS10_PC15, 163 cmbsf | place: Arctic Ocean: Southern Knipovich Ridge | collected 2010
TGGCAGTTGCGGTGCCTCGCCCGGTACATCGGAGCGTAACAAGTAACCCTACAACCCTGTGGAGTGAACCATGTGCGTAATCACCAAATACTGTCCCCAAAGCCTCGCCGACATCACTGGCCAGCAGCCGGCACGAGTGCTTTCCCAGTTTGCCCAAGACCCGGAACCGAGCTGTTTCTTACTGGAGGGCGAGGCTCCGGGCTGCGGCAAGTCTCTCACGGCCCATGCCTTGGCCTACGACCTGGGCTGCCGGCCCTACCCCGAGCACGTCTTCAGTGGCCTGCACGAGGTGGAGGGAGCCGAACTGACGGCCGACTACAGCCGGGATTTCTTCGGCCCGTCCACGCCGCTGAGGATTTGCTGCAACACAGAGCGATCCGACGGCAAGGGTTGGCACGTGGTGGTCATTGAGGAGTTGGACTGGCTGAGCCCCCAGGCCCAGAAGAGCTTGAAGACCAAGCTGGACCGCAACAGCTTGGCCAGCGTGTTCAACTACCGCGTGGTTGTCGTGGCCACCAGCAACGGGGCCGGCAAGTTGTCACCCGCCCTGCTGGATCGGTTCCGTCAGTCCGGCGGAATTATGCAGTACAGCGGTGGGAAGTGCTTTGCCGCGGCCTGCGTCAAACGGCTGCGTGAGATCTGGGAGCTGGAGTGCCCCTCGCAGCCGATCCCCGCCGGCCACGAAGACTGGGGCTGGATCACCGGCGAGGAGTTCATGGGCAAGCCTATTACGAAGACCTACTCCATGCGAGCAGCCATGGGGTGTCTGAAGCAAGCAGTGGAGGTGACCTAATGAGCCGACCGCGTCTACGCAACCCGTTTTACGACTCATCCCCCACCACGCTATGGTCGCTCGAGAAGGACATACTCCGCCGCTTGGCTGCTGGCGATCTGCTCATTGAAGGCCGCCTGTATGTCGAGGACGGGGACCATTACGTGGTGTATTGGTACTGGGATCTTGACCACAGTCCTTGGGGCGAAGACGCCGCGGATGGTGCAGTGAGCCTGCTGCTGGGCCGGCAAGCCATCCGCCCCGTCAGGTGCGGGGGCGGCTATACCGTGATGGTCCTGACGCCCGCCGGTGCCAGGAAAGCGAAGTCGCTAGTCAAGGGAAAGAAGCGATGATCTACCGGTGTGAGAAATACCCCAAGGGCATCCGGTTCGCCGACGGCGAGACGGAGGAGTTTGCGAGGTGCTTTGTGGAGTGCCGCAAGTACACCGTGGACGTGGAGGTCACGTGGCAGGACGGGAGCCACGAGACCGGACTGTTCTACCTGGCGACGTTCAGGGGAGTAGAGATGAAGATCTGGCCAAGCTGGCTCGAACCAACGCCTGACGTGCAGGCAGCCTTTAGGAGGAACAGCATCTTCGACGCCGGCATGTCGTTACGAAGAGTGGCCGCCGTCCATGAGATCGCCTACCACGCCCGCTGCCTCTACGCCAGCCCCCAATTCGTAGCCCAGCGCCTGGCCGAGCAAGGAGCCTTCGCATGATCTACCCGCACCCCGACTTCGCCGACGGCGTCTGGTTCCCCGACCAGTGCGAGCCGGAGTTCGCCGAGTGGTTCCTGGGGCTGGTGCACCCGGGCATCCTGGCCCTTCGCTTCGGGGACTATCGCTGGCGCAGCCCGAAGCGGTACAAGCTCCTGGTCTACGGCGGACGGTTTGCCAAACGCCACGTATTCGAGAGCAAGCGAGGCCGGCGATCGGAGCGGCGCAAGGGATCGCAGGTCTTGGCGGTGATACGCATTGAAGGTTTTCTGTGCATCCTACGGGACAAGCGAGACCCGATCCCGTCCGGCCCGAGTGCCGTGATCCTTACCGGCCCCAGGGCGGCGAACTGGCTGGTTACCGGCAAGGTCCTGGCCGCCTGGGAGACCGTCAAACCACACCGCAACGTCTACGCCAGCACGGAGTTCGTCGCCGAACGCCTGGCTGACCAACCCTAACCCCTTTTCGTATTGGAGTGAAGCGATGCTCACTATTAGCCGCTGGGGCGACGGTTTCAAGGTGCTATTGAGTAATCCGGGCACCGGGCAGCGTGGTTTTTCCGTGAAGGCTCGCAGCCTGGAGGAAGTCCATGTCGCCATCGACCATTACCACATGGAGAACAAGCTGTGCGTCCACGAAGGGAATCCGGACTGTCCTATTTGCCGGCACACGATGCCGTCACTCACGCAGAAGGTTGACCATGAGACAGCGTGAATGCTTCCGTTGCGGGGCCCGCGGCGAGATCTGGCTGCACATCGAGACGCTGCCGGCCGTGAAGCGTTTCATTGTAAGCCGGTTTCCGTGGGCAAAGGACGGACACACCGTCATACGCTACACCTTCCACTACGGCGATCAGAAGACCGGCAAGGCGTGGGGCAATACGCTGACCGGCTACCTGTCCGGGAGCACGGGCCCGCGGCACCGCGTCCCCATCGTGATTTTCAATAAGCTCGCCCGCGATGGTGAAGCCCTGATGGACCATTGCGTGGTCCGGATTGAATACGCCAACAAGCAAAACGGCGGCGTCCTCTACCAGCACCCCACGTTCCACCGCACCGAAGCAGAGTATCTCCAGCTCGTCGTCGACGCGCTGGCCAAGCAAGTACCCGTAACCCTGTAACGTAGGAGTGAATCATGCAACACCACGAAATGGACATCAACGGCGGCTACGTCTTCTGGAAGCTCTACGCTTCGCCGCAGGACTCGGTCCGATCGGTCTTCGCCAACGCCGGCTGCGAGGACCAGACCCCGGAGGTCTATTCCGACTCGGCCGCTTTGAAGAAGGCCATGGAGGCCCGGAAGAGTTCGTACCAGAAGGTGGCGGCGCTTAAGAGGCCCAAGGTCGACGGCTACGAGCTGGTTGACGTGGAGCGGGACTCCGACCGCAACCACTACACCCACTCCTTCGCCGGCTCGGTGAAGGACGGCGTGGTCACCATCCGCGGTGGTTGGGCCGACACCGCTTGGCTCCAACAGCTCTTCGACCACTTCAAGACGCTCGTCTCGCCGAGTGGCATGGCAAAGGCCCTGGTCGAGATCCTCACCGGCCTAGGCGCCGTCACCATCCGCGGCGGTATGTACTGGCTCCGCTGGGAGCAGTTCCCCGCCTGGGCGCCGATCGCCCGCGGCATCGAGTCGATTGGGGTCAACAGCAGCGAGAACGTGATCCATCTCAGCGAGACCCGCCGCGACGCCGGGGCCCTGCGTTGTATTCACGACGCCCTGATCGAGGAGATTTCCGGGACCGCCTCCACGATCCACGACGAGGTCCAAAACGGCTTGGGCGCCGAAGCGGCCGAGACCCGGGTCGGCAGGGCAGCCGAGTTGCTGAAGCGTGCCCAGAGCTACGCCGACCTGCTGGGCGAGGCCCTGCCGCGGCTGGAGACGATCATAGAGACCACCCGCACCGCGGCTGCCGTGGCGGCGCTGCAGGATATGCAACCCCTGCCCGTGGCGTAGAAAGGAACGCTTTGTGAGTGACTACCAGGTCAAATTCGACGGCCCTGAATCGCTGCACGACGTGCTGAAGCAGTGCCGCGCCAATAGTACGCTGAAATGCGGGGGCCGCGTCAAGTGTTACACGTGGGGAATCTCGTTCCTCGGCTGGAATTCCGGCGACTATCACAGTGACGCTCGCTATTACGACATCTGGGTCCAGCGCCGGCACGAACGTCTGTGGCACGGCGTGTGGCACCTGGCGGGGCGAGGCGACGAGCCCGCGGCGTACTGGGCCTCCTACTCCTGGACCGTCTCTCACTTGCGGCTGCTGCCCTTCCGCGACGTGCTGGGCATCCGAAACGCCCGAACGAAGGAGTGGCTGTTCAAACGGCCCGAGCTGGAAGTGGCCCGCACGCTGGACGCCCTGCAACACATGGCCTGAAACCAACCCTAACCCTCTTGATATCGAAGGAGAACTTCATGTCTACCCCAAACCTCGCTTATTTCACCGTTGCACAGACCCGTGAGGTCGTGCCGTTGTGTACCGGGATTCCAGGTGTTGCGAAGACGAAGAGCGTCGAAGCGTTCGCCCGGGCCCTGGGGCGTAAGGTCTATACCCTCATCGGCAGTATCAGGGAACCCGCCGACATCGGCGGCTACCCGTACCCGGGGGAAGGTGCGGATGGCGCCAAGGTGATGTTCTTTCTGCGGGCCGAATGGCTCGATAAGATGTGGCAAGACCACGCACGCGATATATACTCGGTGCTTTTTGTGGATGAACTGACGACGTGCCCACCTGCCTGCCAGGCGGCCATGCTGCGCATTCCGGCTGAGCGGAAAGTTGGGGAGCACGACTTGCCTCCCAGTACCCTGGTGTGCATGGCCTGCAACCCGCCTGGGATCGCAGCCAACGGGGTTGAACTCGAACCACCCATGGCCAACCGGCTCTGTCACCTCCCCTGGGTCGTCGACTGGGACGCCTGGGACAGGGGGATGCAAAACGGCGGCCGGTTCCCCGAGCCGAAGTTCAGCCTGTTGCCCGACGACTGGAAGAACCACCTGCCCCAGGCCGGCAGCATGATGGCCGCGTTCCGGCAACATCGCCCCACGTTGTTTGAAGACTATCCGAAGGACGACCGCAGCAAGGCGGGCGGCCCCTGGCCTTCACCCCGAAGCTGGCACAACGCCGCGATCTGTGCCGCGGCCTGCCAGTCCATCAGCGACGACCCGGCGCTGGTCGGCCAGGTCATCCGCGGCTGCGTGGGCGACGTGGCCGAAGGGCAGTACACCACGTGGAGGGACTCGCTCGACCTGCCAGACACCGAGCAGATGGTCACCAAGGCCATGGCCGATCGCAAGGCCGGCCGGGAGGTCACCTTCCCGGAACTTGACCGGGCCGACAAGCGGATCGTGGTGCTCAGCAACATCGTGGGCCGCGTGATGCACCACAAAAAGACCTTGCCACGCTGGGAGGCCGCCATCGCCTTATTTCACGCGGCCTACCACCGCGACGGCACCCGGGAGATCGCCGTGGCTCAGGTCCCGCCCCTGTTCGAGGGCGCCGAACTGCCCAAGGGGGCCAAGCTGCTGGAGGGATTGGCCGCGGAATTCGTCAAGGAAGTCGCCCCGTTGATGGCGGCCTCGGGTCTTTTGGATGGGAGGTAAGGATATGCGAGCCCTCACTATTTGCCAGCCGTATGCGAGCCTGATCGTCGGTTGGCCTGGAATGGACGAGGCAATCCGCAAGCTGGTGGAAAACCGGCGATGGTATAGCACCTACCGCGGTTCACTCCTCATCCATGCGGGCAAATCGAAAAAGTACCTCGGCTCCTGGCACGGCCCCGTGCCCGAGGAAATGCCATTCGGTGCGATCCTCGGCCGCGCGATTCTCGCTGGCTGCGTCACGCCACAGGAACTTGCCCTACCAACCTACCAGCGGTGGCACCATTTACGGGGCCACCCGCATATCCAGGGTCCATACTGTCTCGTGCTGACGCTTGCCCAGCGGCTTAACCGCCCGATCCCGTATCAAGGGCGGCAAGGCTTGTTTTCGATTCCTGCCTCCATCCTGGCGGGTGCGATGTGGCTCCCGCCATTCCCCCCAAAGGTCAACCCATGAACATCCAAGACAAACTCGCCGCGGCCCGGCTGCGGACCCGTGGCAGCGTCGGCAAACCCGTGATGCCCTACATGAGCCACGTGGTGCTTTCGTTGAACGCCATCGAGAAGCCCTGTAGCGGCACCATGGGCGTCGATGGCTACATGCGGCTCTACTACGACCCGACGTTTGTCGAGAAGCTCAGCATCGACGAGCTGGCGGCCGGGTTGCTGCACGAGGCGCTGCACGTGGTCTTCCTCTGCCACCAGCGGGCGTGGGTTCGACTGGGCGCCAACCCGTCCGGGGGTGAGCTTGCGAAATGGAACATCGCGGCCGACTTGGCAGTAAACGACACCTTGCGTGACGTGCCGTTGACACTCCCAAAAGGCGGTTGCGTCCCGGGCGAAGATCCCTTCAAGGACTACCCCCGCAACCAGACCACCGAGCAGTATTATGATCTGCTGCCGGAGGCGGAAGCGGGGTCCGGAGGCGGGGGCCAGACAGGCAAAGGCGGCTCTTGTAGCGACGGGCAACAACGTCCCTGGGAAGACGGACCGCCGGAACAGGGGTCAGGCGAGGGCGAGACGCAGACCCCACCCGGCATGACCGAGTACGAGCAGGACCTCCTGCGGCGGTACGTGGCCCAGCAGGCCGACGAGTACCAAAAGCAACGCGGCCGGGGCAGTCTGCCCGGCTCGATGCGCCGGCTGGCCGACGAGATCCTGCGGCCACAAGTCGACCCGGCCCGGGAGCTGCTGGCCAAGTGCAAGTACGCGGTGGCCTGCACCCCCGGCTTCGGCGACTTTACCTACAAGCGGCCCAACCGGAGAACCCCGCCTGGTTGCGCCATCCTGCCGGCCCATATTCAGCCGGTGCCCCGGGTGACCGTGATCGTCGACACCAGCGGCTCGATGGACGAGAAGGCCCTGGCCCTGGCCCTGGGTGTGATCGCCCAGGTCGTGCGAGCGCTGCCCAATCCGCGGGGAGTCCGCGTGTTGACGGGCGACACCCGCGTAGGGACAATGAAGGACGTGTTCCGTCCCGAGCAGGTCGAGCTGGCCGGCGGCGGCGGGACCGACATGGGCGCCATCATAGAGGAGTGCTGTGATCAGCGACCGCTTCCCAACGCCATCTTCGTCGTCACTGATGGATGCACCCCGTGGCCCAAAAAACCCGTCCGGCCGCACGTGGTGGCCTGTCTCACGGAAGAGCCCTCTTCGTACCCGGTGCCTAGCTGGATCCAAAAAGTAGTTCTCAACCCCAACCCCCAGGAGTGAACGATGCACTCACCTTTCCCGTGGCGCATCCGAGAGCCGCTAGGCGATGGAAAGCCTTGGCGTATTTTTGCGGTGGCCCGTAACATCGCGCTGGTTATTGCCGAGGAGGACGACGAGGGCCGCGACAACGCCGAACTCATCCTCCGGGCTTGCCACGCCCACGACGACCTGCTGGCGGCGCTGCCGGCATCCTGGAGGCGTGCGCCGGTTCCGTGGATTGGATGGACGTGGCCGACGAGTCGCAATGGAGGCTAGGGTGGGAGGGCTTCGCCCGCACCCTCGCCGCCACCATCGCCAAGGCCGAAGGAACCGATGAAGACACTCCCTGAACCCACCACCGACAACGAGCGGATCGCCAGACGGCTGGTGGACGAGTATCTGGCCCGCAAGGGCGACCCCGTAATGCCGCACGCCCGCTACCGCAGCGACGCGCCGCCCAGCGTCAGCCTGACGATGACCGCGAAACAGGTCAAACGCCAGGGGCCGGAACTCGTCGACGGATACGGCCTCAAGCTGACGGTCCACGACTCGCCCTCGTGGCGCACCTACTTCGCACCGCGTACCTACCCATGGGTAACCCGCCTGCACGCCGAGAACATCATCATCCGCTGGCTGCGAATCGCCGAGCGGCAGATCGCCGTCGCCGTGGTAGAGGCCCTGAACCCCAACGCCTTCCTGATCCCCTTTGATGAATGATGAGTGAAAGCACCGACCAACGCCGCATCGCCCGGGAGCTGGCTGACCACTTGTTGGCGACCGTTGAACTCTTCCCGATGGGCTACGCGCAAACCTGGCAAGTGTACGAAGAGCCCTTGGCGGTGCTCAGCGCGTACGTGATTCGCATCCGATTCGATGGCAAATCACGGCCCTGGCTGCCGGTGAAGTACGGGCTCCGGATGGCGATCGAATGGCCGGACGGACCGTGGGGCGACACTTGGGCCTGCTCTTGGTGGGGCAGGGCCGACGCCGAGGGCAACGCTGTGATGGCGCTGCGCTGCATCGACCAGCAAATAGTCGGGCGAGTGGTCGAGGCGTTCCAACCCGACAGTTCCCTGCCCTTTTGAGGAGAAACATGAAAACAACATCCCCAGCGCGGCGTCGGTGCGGAAGGCGTATTAGGGTGCGTCTGCCGGCGGCGAAAACGGCCGGGCGGCGGGTTAGGGTCCGCCAAACTCCACCCGGCCGCGCTGGGGCTTTTGATTACCAACCAACCACGAACAGGAGAACGATGATGATCGATACACCCAAAACTCTCGATGACCCCGACCTGAATGTCCGCTTGGCAGCCGTTTTTTGTGTGACCCTGGAAACGTGGGACAACGCAGATTTGGCGGCGCTGAATAATTCGCTGCACGGTTTCGGGAAGGTAGCTGAGGGCTGTCGAGCATACAAAGCAGCATTGACGGCAGGACTACTACAAAAAAACGGACACCCGACCGCCAAAGAGGAGCTATTGCGGGCTGTATCGCATGTGATTTGCAAGCGACTGGACGCTGGCACGTTTCAATAGACCCGAACCACAAACAGGAGCGAAACGATGAGAATGCTGAAAATCGATACAATTCACAGTCCCGACGACGGGTATTACGCCGAAGTCTACGATGAAGAGGGCCAGGAGGTGCATAAAACGAATGTGTCCGGCAGCCGAGAGAAGGCGAGACGGGCGGCTTCAAAATGGATCAGCAGACAAGTCGACATACCTTCGTGTCGCGATGGCAAGAACTGGTAGTCGGCCGGGACGGGGATTCAACAACCCGAACCACGACCAGGAGACAGACGATGACCGCAAACGTAAACGATGACCGAACTGGCGAGAGCTGGGAAGCGCTGCTGAAGAAATACCGAATCCTCGGGATTGTCGATGCGGACGATGGTTACTCCGTAGAATCCACCAGCGGCAGCACCTACCGCGTCCACAGCGAGGCTCGGATCTCTCGCGACGTTGGCAGTACGTATTTTACGTGGCACTGCGACTGTCCTGCCCGAAAACGCTGCCGCCACATCGACGCCGTGGTGCAGATGCGGTGGGCCGAGGCCGCGGCAAACGAGGATTACGACGGCATGGACATAATGGAACGGGAGAACTAACCATGCCGATCGCCTACCCCTACATCCGCGTCAGCCACGACGACTCGAAGAAGAGCGGGCTCTCGCCCGAGGTCCAGTTCGAGCGCTGCAAAGCGTACTGGAAGTACCGCCTCGAACCACAGGGCATCCCGCTGTTCGAGTCCGAGCGGCTCTACGACGATGCCGTCAGCGCCTACAAGCTGCAACTCCGCCGCCGCAAGGCTGGTAGGCGGCTGATGGAGCTGCTGCAGCGCGGCGACCACGTCCTGCTGGCCCGGGTCGACCGCGCCTTCCGTGACCTTCACGACTACACCACCACGGCCCGGCTCTGGCAGTCCATGGGCGTGGTGATTCACTTCCTCGATTCAGGTACCGACTACTCCACCCCGGAAGGCCAGCTCATCGCCAACATCCTGGCCGTGGTCGCCGAGTGGCAATCCCGCCAGCTCAGCGAGCGCGGCAAGGAGATCGCCGCCCACCTCCGGAAGTGCGGCCGACCGACCAACGGCGCCAAACCATTCGGCTACATGTTTGACAAGAAGACGGGCTGCTGGGTCGCCGACGAGGAAGAGATGGCCCTGCTGGCCGAGATCGCCCGGCTCCGCGACGAGGAGGGCCTGAGCTTCGAGCGGATTTCCAAGGCCATCTGCCGCGACATACACGAGTGCGGCCCGCGCTGCAACGAGATGATGCCTAGATATAAGCCGCCCTGGTACAAGCAGAAGACGGCCCGCGCCTACTACCGCTGGAAAGAGATGCTCGAAGGGAAGTGAAGGACAAAGCACAAGAGGCTGCTCTTAACGGCCCAGCGGGCCGCCGCCGGTCTACCGGCTTCCGCCTTACACAGTCGCCTTCCCTCGAACTCCGCAACCCGGCTGTGCCGGACGGGCCTGTTGGCTTTATGGACATATCGAGGACCAGGGGGCGCATGCCTCTTGTGCCTTTCAGCCCGGCGCCTGGCCGGGCGGTCACGTACACGGAGCTGGTTTGCACTTACACCGGTCCCATCCGGGGGCACTTCTCTTTCCGCATTTCATTTCACATCACCTCCCCCCGCCGCGTCGACGGCTTCAAAATATCCTGGCTGCAAGTGTCTCAACTGACGCCGTTCGTGCGATTCTTTCATGCTTGCTAAGATATCCATCCCGTTTTGCCAGCCGCCGGAATCGTCTGCCATGAAACTACGAATGGCTTGGCATAAGTTATAGTACTCATGCTTGGTCACTCACTCACCTCCCGCCATCTCGGCTTCGCGGTGATCGTCGACCACGATCCGGTCCGCCACCAAGACGATATTCACGGGGATGGCAGCCGGTGAGCAAATCTGGACGTAGTCGGCCAGCCCGTCCGCGGTCTTCGTCACCGTGATGATGATTTCTTCGAGCACGGCTTCTTCCCCGCCTTTTTCTTGGTGGCCTTCTTCGGCCCCATGTCGAACGCCGAGGCCAAGATTTCGAGGTTGGCTAGCAGCTTCATCAACCGCTCGGCCGCCTCGACGATGTTCTCGGCCTTGTCCAGCATCTTCAGCAGCCGGTCGACGACCTTGGCCTTCTCGACCTTGTCGAGGATTTTCAACGTGCGAGTCAGTGCCTGGACGGATAATCCGGCCGCGGTTTTCAGTGGTCGAGCCATGGTTACTCCTTACGGTTACGAAACACGAGCGGTACGGGTTGCCCACGCACCGTAGTTCCAGTTCACGTCGCGGGATACTCTTTCGATCGTGCAGCCTTTGTCGCCCCATTGCCCCCAGCTATTGGCCACCCTTCCGCGGTCATCGTCAAGCATTTCAAACCAGTACATGGAATGGCCCCGCCGGCCGCATACAACCGTGAAGCCGAGGGCCAATGCCGACTTGAATTCTTCTGCATTGCGAATATCGTAAAACTCATCAACACGGTACTTGACGGCGTGTTCCTCCATGAGGTCTTTCGGCGGCCGGCGCAGCCCCTTTGAGCGTGGCCACACGGACATCGGCAGAACACCCTGGTCTCGGAGATACTGCAGGTTGGTGTCAATGTTCGAGCCGCCGTCACGCCCACCGCCAGAGAAGTAGTAGAGGCTCCAGGGGTTCAGCAGCACGTAGTCCAATCCGGCAAACGAGCGTGCGGTGACCAGCGACCCAACACTGGATTCTCCTGCACAAGAACCCTTGCCGTTCTGGTCAAATATGACGGGAATGACATCCCGCATAGTAAGGTTCCGATCCTCACGCTCCTTAATCATGCGCAATCGTTCCTGACGCGGGATGATCTTGATATGATCGGCCGCGGCCGGGGACCACTCGCCAAACTTCGACGCCCGCGGCAGGCAACCCCACTCACGGTTGTCGGCAGGCAGCAGAAGCCAAGACTTTGGGTTGACCTCGAAATATGTCTTTGCCATTAGCAAGGTCTCCTTATTCGGTCATGCGCCACTAAAATCCCCAGACTGACATCACTTATCTCGCATCGCTTGTCAACAACTCGGGCAAATAGCGTGCCTGTCCGTTGACACTTATAGACACCAGCTAAGATGCCAGCGTCAGGCACCCAAAAAACGCCCATCCGCCCTTGCACGCGGTCGCCGATAACTGGAGCTTTCACAGGACGATCCTCTCTGATTAGCCTGCCGTGCCATACACTGGCACTAGAACTGTCATCCCGCACCACCTATTGCCGCATCCGTGCGTCGAACAGGGTTTGCGAACGTACTTCACTGGGGTCTTCGTCGTGCGCTTAGCCGTGCTCCCAATAGGCTTCGTCCGCCATTTGTAAATCGGACATTCCTCGCCGGTGTACACGGTCTCCACATCGAACCCTGGAATCTTGTGGGCATACGTGAACACGCGAGCCCCTTTCGGCAACTCCTTGTACCGCTTGGCCAAAATTCGCCCGCAAAGTTCGCTGTTTAGGTACATCACCAGAACGGTGGCGTGCCGCAGTGTACAGTCGCGTGCGTCTTTCACGATGAACTTGACGCGATGCGAGACGCCAAGACGCTGTGCCTCCTGCTGGGCTATGAGCACGGCGTTCGGGTTCATGTCCACCCCCACGGCCCGGCAGCCGTACAGCTTGGCGGCCAGGTTGCAGATGCGACCATCGCCGCAACCGAGGTCGTAGAGCACATCGTCCTTAGTAAGCTTGGCTTCCTTGAGAATTCGCAGGACTGCCTTGTCCGGCGTCGGATTGAACAGCGGCCTCACTTGCCGCTTGCTGTACCTCTTGACGATTGCTACGGCCGCCTCGACCGTGTCAGGAGCCGCCTCAGCCGCCACCGGCACAAATACGCCGTCGGCCATTGACCCTACTACGATCGCTGGAAGCCGCACGCTGCTTGACGACAGTTGGCTTCGAGCCACTTCGAGCCACTTCGGTGTCGCGCCCGTAGTCGCGTCGGTCTGATCCGGGTCCGCGATCCGATACCACAGCTTCTGAGAAACGAGGTACTTCCGAAGTCCAAGCAGGACAATCGCTTCCTGCGCAGTCCGGTCCGCAGTTTCCGATACCACCACTATTGCTAGGTCCCCCGGTGGCGGCGGCGGGGGCGGTGGAGGGGGGGGCGGAGGCGGCGGAGTCGGTGTGCCTATAGTCACTTCGGCAAACGCCTGGTCGAGGCCACCATTGGGTGTCTGCACGACCAGCATGATCATGTACTTGCCGGGAGGGCCAGTAAAGGCGATCGAACGATTCAGCGGCCCGGTCGGCACCCATCGCTCCATGCTGCGCGGCCCCAGTATCCACCAGACGTAGCCGGTCCCTTCGGTGGCCGTCGACACATCGACGAGGTTGTAAGGCTCGACGCTCGGCAACACCGTGATTTCAGCAGCCACCGCCGGCACAGCCAGCAGCAGCATCGGTATCAACAAAAGTAGACGCATGACGTATATCTCCTTTCAAGCAGAGTGTTTCGCGGCTTCTTGTAGCGCTTTACGACTTTCGTCGATCAACCCATCCAAGAACATCTCCGCCGCTATCTGTGAGTCGATTAGATTCGGATGACGCTCGCCAATCAGAATCAGGGGGCTGGGTTCGGAGTTCGTTTCGAGCCCCACTTTCAGGATATATACATCCTCAACTTTTGAGGTGTAAAGTACCCATTCCCAGCGGAAGCCCTCGAAATCGATTGCCAGCAATCGAGCTCGGTATGCCGTCCGCTTATTGGGCTCGTCGAAAAACTGCGACCACTTCAAGTTTGGTAAACTCATTGCCATCTACTCCTAACTGAGTAGCGATATGATCTTTAGAATCAACGGAATCCACTTTTCGATCAGGGCTAGCAACCATTCAATGAATTCCTGCCAATCGCCCCCTGCGGCTTGCATGACGGACTGAAAGGCTGCGGGGTTTTTGTCGAGCAGGCGGCCCAAGATTTCCGCAGCGAGTGTTGCGGAATCTTGGTCTTCCAACTCGCCGGCTTTTTGCATTTCCGCCATCGCCTTGCAGGCATTCCCAAACGTCACCCCCATCGCTCTTCGCTGTTTCCACGTCGGCCCCTTTCGCAATGCGAACGCGGTCAACTCGCCTTTCGTATCGGCCGGTACCCTCACGACAACCGGCGCATCGCCGGCCACTGTCTGCGGGTTGCCCCATACGGCTTGCGGTGGCTCGGCGGCCGTCGCCTCCTGATCCATCAGCGGGCAACCGAACAGCGTCAACAGCATCACGAACATCAACAGCCTTTTCATGTCGTTCTCCTTTCGAGAGAAATGGGTCGTAAACTTCGAGAAATGGCAGGGGAGGGTATCGAGAGTGTATCTGAGTAACGATTCCCCGCAAGCCACAGCAGCTACTCGTCTTTCGGCAGCATTTTGAAAAACAGGGCGACCGCCGGGCCGATCGTGCCGCGGAGGAACTCGTCGACGGCACCCTCCCAACCCTCAGGCAGTCCGTCAGGGTTCTTGCCTCGGCCGGGAATCATGGCGATGTCCTTCTCGGCAATTTCCTCGTCATACAGCCGCCGGGCCAGGTAGGCCACCAGTGCCTTCCTGTCAGCCAAGTTCGCCGGCAGTCCCTGGGCGAGTTCCGCCAGATCGCTTACCGTAGACATCACCAGCCCGGTGACCTCGCCGACGGTCAGTTTGCTGTCGGCCAGTGCTGCCCGCAGCCTTTCCTGCACGTCAGAAACCTTCTCTTTGATCAGATCGTACAAATCCTGTCTCATAACGAACTTTCTTTCCGGGCCGCTGGGGCCCTTTTTGTGAAACGATTACTCTTTTTGCCCCTTGGGGTCAATTTCGTCAATAGGGCATCCACGTACCCGATCGCCTCGTCGGCCAGCTCGTCGGCCCCTGGGTGGCCGCGGCCGATCGCCTCGTCCATGTGCATCAGCGACGACTCCAACAGTTCGAGCCAGCAGCGGATCACCAGCGCGGTGCGGGGAGGCGGCGAGCCCTCGCAGTCGCACGTGTCACCCTGGATGCCTCCCGCCGGCGGTAGCGGCAACGGCTGCGCCGCACCGGTGTGCGCCAGAGTGATCGCGCCCCAGGCGTCAGCTATAGCCTTCTCCGGCGGCTTGTGGGCCGACAGCCCGGCGTGGAAGAGGCCCACCGCCATGGCGACCATGTGGCCCATGCCGTGCTCCTGGCAGGCAATAACCAAAAACCGCTCGGGATCGTCGATGATGTGCTGGGTCACGCGTCTACTCTTTCGGTAGCAGGCCGCGGGTGCTGTCGTTGATGGCGGCCTGGGCTACGGCTTCTAGGTCGTGCGTATACAGGCCGTGCCGCTCCACGACCTCGGGGTACGCCACGATAGGAGGCTTGCGGATCCGGTACAGAATCCGGCCTTCATCGTCCTTCTTCGGTTCGCCGTCGGTGTCGGCAGTCACCTTGAAGTGAGCCAGGCGGTGGTCCATGTCCGCCTCTTTGGCCTTATCATCCAAACCTTTGTCCCACGCCTCGTGGTTCAGGAGGATCACCAAGTCGAATTTATGCATGGCCCAGTCCAATTCGGACGCCTTCTTCGCTTGCCCAAGCTGTAGCCGGCCGTCGGCGTCCTGCTTCCAGCCCTTCTTCCACGCCAGCGCGATCCTCGCTTCCTTGAGGTGGCTGTGGTGCTTGGCCACGTAGTCTTCCATGATCCTGTACGGCTGCGTCACCTTGCCGGCGTTTTTCCGCTGTACCAACTTGACGGTTCCCTTTTGCCGCTTCTTCGTTTTCGGCTTCGAGCCGCCTACTTTACGTTTTCCCATGAGGGATCTCCTTGGTTACGAGGTGGGTTAGTGCTTTTCTCTACGTCTGAGGTATTCCGCGATCAGCAGCGCGTCGGCGATCGCGTGAGTGATTGTCATCCGGGGAAACAACTGCTGGGCCGCCTGTTTGTGGAAGTTCTTCTTCTCGGTGATCGTGAGGTTTCTTGCTCGCGGGAAGACCAGCCCAAACTCCCGCTGCCACTTCTGCGGCAGCACGTCCTCGAAGGGGATCTCCGACGCGATCAGCGACGCCCGCAGGAAGCCGTAGTTCATCCCAAACTTAAACGCGGACGAGACCCCCTGGCCGGAACCGCGTTCACCTTTTTTTGGCTTGGCCGGGAACGCGTGGACCTTCTCGATCATGGCACGTTGCTGACCGTCGCTGCGGGCGAGAAACCAGAACTCCTCTAGAATATCCCGCTCCGTCTTGGGCATGGCCACGGCGCGGACCACCCGCTCGCCGTTGCCGTCCGGCCCGGTCGTCTCGTCGATACTGGCGATCCCGCCGCTCTGGCCGGGGTCGACGCCGATGAAGATCATCGCCTATTCCTCCTGGCTTCTCGCCGGCGTGTCTGCCGGATCTCGAACTCTTCTTTGCTCTGCGTGCCCCGGGTTGGGTTGTTGCTGTAGTTGCCGCCTTCGTCCGGGTCGTCGTCGAACAGTCGATTGCACTGGAGGCACCGGAAGTTGCGGTCCCCGTCTTCGTAGACGTGCTTTGCTGTCTTGCACCAGGGGCATTTGGGGGTGTCGCTCATCGGTCACTCACTTGGCTTTGGCTGTTCGGCGGCTTTTTCCCATGCCTCAAAACACCATCTCACGAATTCCTTACGGTCGACATCCGGGGGGGATATTTCCTCGAAGAGTTCGTACTGTCTCCGAAACCGCTTGAGTTCGGCCCTGTCTCGCCGGACGATCTCATCGAATGGTACATCGTTGTCCTCCCAGTCCAGTGCCGAGGCAATACTGCAACTCAGTTCGTGATGGTCTCCCACACTGTCGTTGAGTTTCTTTGTTCTGTCGGCAAGCTCTCTTTCTAGCCGCTCGATCTTGGCCGTTAAAGCCCGGTTATTTTCTTGTGTAGCAGCATTCTCCTGAACTACCTCTGGGATTCCTCCATAAGCTTCCAAGTCGTGGAGTGTCCTTTGCAGCCGCTCGATCTCGTCGGCGGCCCACGCCACCGTCTCCTCGCAACTCTTCTCCTCAGGGAACCACTTCGTTGCCAGGACGACCTCACGGAGGTACCCGACGCTTTTCGGTCTACAGCTACTCATCGGTCATCTCCAAACTCCGGGAACTCGTCGTCGTACGGTTTATTCGCCAGCGCCGCGAACCGCGTCTGGTGATCGAACCACACCAGCTTCACCACGCCGGTCGGCCCGTTGCGGTTCTTCGCCACAGTGAGTTCGGCCTTCCCTTCGGTCTGCGCATCCCGGGCTTCCTCCCTGGTGTGGTGATAGTCTAATCGGTGAATAAACAGCACCACGTCGGCGTCCTGCTCGATCGCGCCGGACTCCCGCAACTGGCTCAGCTTCGGCCGCTTGTTGTCGTCCGCCTCCCGGTTCAGTTGCGCCAGGCACAGCACCGGCACATCCAGTTCCCGGGCCAGCATCTTTAGCCGCCGGATGTTGGCGCTGACCTGCTCTTGCCTCGGCACCCGGGTGTCGGCCGGTTCGATCAGCCCCAGGTAATCCACCACCAGCAACGCCAACCCCTTGCGACGCTTCAACCGTCGGGCAAAAGCGGCGATGTGCGAGACCGATCTGCCCGACGTGTCGTCGATATGCAGCGGCTTGTCCGCCATCTCATTGCTGGCGGCGACCAACGCCTTGCGGTCGTCTACCGAGAGGAAGCCGCCGCGGAGCTTGTGCCCGTCCACCTGGGCCCGGCCGCAAAGGATCCGCTCAGTAAGCGCCTTGGCTGACATTTCGAGGGTCACCAGTAGCACCAGCTTGTCGCAGTCCACGGCCACGTACTCCGCGATGTTCGTCGCCAGGGCTGTCTTGCCCATCCCCGTCCGGGCGGCGATTACGATCAATTCCGTGTCATGCAGCCCACCAGCCAGCAGCTTGTCGAGGTCCGAAAACCCAGTCGGCTGGGCCCCGTGCCGCTCGGGATGGTCCAGTGACTCGAAGACCTCGATCAGCACGTCCTTCAACTCAGCCACCTGGTGGGGCGTGTGCCGGTCGCGCACGGCCAGCACCTGTTGTTCGGCCCGGGTGACCAGGTCCTCTACGTCCGAGTGCGGGTCGTAGGCGTCGCGCAACACTTCGGTGCTGGCGTGTATCAATGCTCGTAGGGCAGACGTTTCCTGCACGAGGCGGGCGTAGTATTTCGCGTTGCCGGCGTGCGGCACACTGGTGGCAACCTCGGCCAGGTAGGCCGTACCACCGATCCTCTCAAAGTCGCCCGCCTTTTGCAGCCACTTCTTCAGTAGCACGCTGTCTATGGGCTTGCCGGCGTTGTGCATATCCATTAAGTGACCGAACAGGCAGGCGTTGGCGTCGCGGTGAAAGTCCTCGGGCTTCAGTCGCAACGCCATTTCGTCGCACACGTCGGACTTCAGCATCATAGAACCAATCACGCCCCACTCAGCCTCCAGGTTATGAGGCGGCAGGCGGTCCAGGATCTCAGGGCTGAGAGGTTTTTGTTGTTGGTTCATCGCTTCCGAGCCTCTAATATCCGCTTCTTGATCGTTTTGATTTCCGCAGCCGCATGGTCGACGGAAATACTATCACGGCCGAATCGTTCGCAGACCGCGGCCACTGTTCCGGACCCTGCAAACGGATCCAGGGTGACGCCCCCCTCGGGACACCACGACCGCACGAACCACTCGGCCAGCGATTCTGGAAAGGGTGCCACGTTGTCGTGAGCGAGGGCCGAGCCCATCACGCCACCACCGACCAGGCAGTGAATCACGTTTCCTGGATTGGCCTTGACGGGCGGGAGATACGCCTGCACCTCCGCCTTGCCGTCTTGACGATTGCCGGGCGAGATTAAGCGGCCTTCTCCGGCGTCGACGCGATGCCCAGGTCGGGTGGCCGTCTGCCGTGTCCCGTCGGGTCTGCGTGACCCGACCGACCCGTCTCCGGAGTGCCCCCACTGATTCCGCCGCGTCCCGTCCGACAGGCGGTGACTCATTTCGCCGCCCGGTGCCCATTTCGGCGGGTGGCCCATCGCTATGTTGTCGGACCAGGGTAATTTCCCGCCGCTGGTTGCGCAGACGATGAACTCATAGTCGTTACGCAGCCAGTCGGGGCCGCCCTGGCCGGGAATGCCTACGCGGTTGAATGCCGGCGGCTTCCGAAGATGGACGCCGGCTCGGTGTAGGTCGGCCATCAACAGCGCCGGCGTGGCCGACCATCGAAACTTCCTTGTCCTCCCCTCGACGACAAACGCCACGAGCCCACGGCTCACTCGCAATGAGGCCATCACGACCTCGACCATCCAAGAGACCCATACCTGGCCGACACGGCTGTCTTTCCTGCCGTAAGTTCTCGCGTCCTCGTATGGCGGGGATCCGAAAACCAGGTCGACGCTGTTCGCCGGCTGGGTACGCATCCATTTTAGGCAATCGGCTCTCTGGACGGTGTGCGTCATCTTGCGATCGTCTCCTTGGCTTGCTTGTGATAACCTGATTCCATCATACAGATGGCCATCGCCGCCATCTTCGCAGCGCCTTTGCGGTCGCCGCATTGCGTGGCACACACCGCCCATTCCATCGCCTCTTGGTAGGGGTTGACGCCGCGTTTCTCGCACTCGGCAATCCACCTTGCGTTTTCGTGGCTCATGGTGATGTCTTCTCTAGCTTCACGGTCTTCAGTAGTGATTCAAACTCCCCTGGCGGCCTTGCCGCTTTAGCCAGACACGTCCGTAAGTAGGCGAGCGGGTTCTTTGGTTGCGGCTTCTTGGCCACCGTGGCATCAACGCTGTCCCATAGCCAGGCCGCGGTGAACTCAGTCTCAGCCAGGACGCAAACCTTAACGAGGAAGTCCACGTCCCGCGGCTCCACCGGGGAGTGCAATCCAAGCTTCATCGCAATCTCCCTCGCTCGGTCTCGAAACCGAACGGCCGCTTGCGAGCCGTCTCGATTCCTTTCGATAGACTCCGTAGGAGTCTTCTGATCTGATCTGATCTGATCTGGTACGCTTTTTGTAACGGTGTCGGCGTTACATACGTCACACTTAGTCCTACGTGATTGTTCCACCCGATTCGCCGTAAGTGCCCTACGCTTAGCGTTTTCAGAGAAGTGCCGGTCAAACTGGGGGATCACGAGCCCGTCGTCGTTGTGGTCCAGCCACCCGACCAATTCCATGGCCTCACAGAAGCCGGGCGTACAGACGTAACGGTCGATCCATGAATATGTAACGCCGGCAGCGTTACCCCGTGCGAGTTGGCGGTCGACCCAACCCCAGAACCGCACAAGCATCCCACACACGTGCAGCTCGTCGGTGCCGAGGTGGTGGGCCATCGCAATCACGTCTGGATCCTCACTAATATCGTTCCGCATCTTAAACCAATTGCCAGCCATTCCGTGTCTCTTTCGTGTCACATCAGGAGCGGGGCTCTTTTGCCCTGATCAGGGGCTCAGGCTCGTTCGCAAGCACCCCAGCAGCGATGTTTCGTCCCCACAAGGGACGGCCCCGACGATGCCGGCGCGGGGGATTTCGGTTTTCATGCGGCAACCATATCCGCTTGATAGTGTTCGACTCGCAAGTCCCCGTCGGTGGCCTCCGCAGTCAACATCGAGACGCCGGCCTGCTCGCACATCTCGGCAATCAGCTTCCGGTGGTGCGGATCCAGTCCCTGCCATCCCTCTTGTCGGAGGATCAACAAGCCTCCCTCACCGACCACCGTGATCACGATTTGCAGGGCGATCGTCCAGCGTTCCCCGTCAGAGAGTACGTCGTAGAGGGTGTCCCGTCCGCGGGCGTGTTCAGTCACCAGCCGGCCCGCCTTGACCCTCAGCAGCGGCGTGGCGATCTGCCGCGAAAGCACGTCGTCGATCGTGTCGGCAGCCAGCCTCAGCCGCTCGGCTCGGCTGCGATGTTCGGTGGCTGTCTCTCGGTGCTGGGTGGCCTCGTCCTGCTTCTGCCAGGCCAGCCGGATCATGTGGCCGTGTTCCAGGGCCGTGCGGGCGGCGGTCAAGTGCTGGTCGGCCTCTTCCGCCGCCTCTTCGCCCGGATCGGTCACGTCGGCCGCGTCGTCGATCGTCGACTTCCAGGTCGCCAGCATGTTTTCGTGTTGGACGGCCCGGTTGCGCTGCGCCACCGCCTCATCGTAGGCCGTCTTGGCAGCCGCCGCAGCGCTCGTGGCCTTATCGAAAACCTCTCGGGCCCGAGCCAACGCGGTGGCGGCTTCATCCCGGTCCATTCCTTTCTCGTCGGCAGCCCCCTTGGCCTCGGCGACGCAGGGCCCGTCGTACTCAGCCGCGGCCGTGCTCATCGCGTCCCTCGCCTCGGCGGCCTTCTCGCCGGCCTCGGTCGCAGCCGTCCGCTGCTCTTTGATGCGAGCCTGATCCTGCAGCGAGGTCTCCAGGGCGTCCTGCAACACCTTGACGTTCGACTCTTGGTGGAGATTGTCCACGCCCGCTACAAACTTCCAGCAGGCCTCCACGTTGGCGTCAGCCTTCTCGGCCAATCCCAGCGAGTTCCGCTTCGCCGCATGGAAGGCATCGTGGATGTTTTTGCCCATCTCCAGCGGGTCCTTGGTCGCCAGGCCCCCCGCTGGCATCACCTTTTCCAGCAGTTCCTTGCCAATGAGGTCGTAGTATAGGGCCGGGTCCGCCTCGGTTCCCTCCAACGCGATCAGGGCCCGGATACGGTGCCGGTCGACGGCCTCGGGGTTCTTGTGGGCCTTCGTCGGCGTCACCAAATCACCGACATCAAACTTCCCTTCCAACGACTCGACCTCCAACTCGCCGTCGTAGCGGGTTGATTTTCGTACCCGGATCTGGACACCCAGCCCCTCGACCGACCCGGCCATCGCTTCGTCGTTCAACGAGAGCTTGCCGTTGCCTCGCAGCAGGTTTCCTACGGCGGCCAGGGACTCGGTCTTGCCACAGCCGTTGACGCCTCGAAGGACGTTCACGCCCGGCTTGATGTGAAGGGAGAGATGGTGAATCGGGCCGATCTTGTCGATGGTGATGTCGTTCATGGGTTTCCTATTGAGGGTTAGGGGTGGGTGCCGTAACTGGCCTTTAGGTGGGTGGGCCTCGCGAAGCCGTGCCCGGCCACGCCACGCATCTTGTTTCCATCACCTTTCCATATCAAACTCGCCGTCCGGGTCTTTCACCCGGGGAAACCTTCAGCAGGACGAGTCACGCAGTTTCAGGTGGTAGTATGTGGGGTACTCCTAAAACCCCAGCTCGTCTTTCACCGCCGCTTATGCGACCTCCGGCAAGTGTTTTCATGTCTAATGCCCCGCCCCCGTAGCCCCGGCGTTCTTATCAAAAAGCCCCTGCTGGCCGTCGGTCAACGTCTTGATCCGAGCATCAGCGGTCTTGGCGATCGCGTCGCGGGTCGGCTGGGTCAGCTCCTCTTTGGCTTCGGACTGCTTGACGACCTCGCTGATGGCCGTGGGTTCGCTGAGCGTGGCGATGTATTCGCAATACTCGGTCAACAAGATCCCCTGGTCCTGGCCGGCGTCCGGCTCTTCGGTGGGTTCCGGCTTGGGCGTGGATTCCGGCTTGGGTGCGGCCGGTTTCTGTTTCGTGGCCTTGGCCGCGGCCTCTTCTTGGAGGTTGCTCTCCAGTAGCGACGTGGCGGCAGCGGGCACAACGCCCTGGGCGAGATGGTCCAGCTCCTCCCGGAGGTACAAGGAGCCTACCTGGCTGGGAAACGCCTCGCGGAGTGCAGCCGCCTTCGCGCACTTGGCGATCATGCCGGTAGGGTCCACGGCCCAGCGACTCCTCCCGGTGTTGTAGACATTCAGCGGCACTTCCGACTGGTAGGGAATCGCGCGGTCTTTTCGGTGGACGGCAGCCCATCCGCCCAGTAATTGGTCGCCTGGCAGGAGTAGAGTGCCGACGCGCTGCTCCGCCGCTCCGCCGTCTTTACTCACCACAATACCGCCAGTAATGCCGTTGAAGGCGGGATTGACCTCGGCCCGTTTCAGTAACGCCTGGATAGCGGTGATTAGCGAGAACGTCGCGCCATCCTTGCTGTCGTAGCCCACCAGGTACGCATCTCCGATCCAAGGATTCAGCTCGCGGGCCTTGCATAGCATCAGGAAGTGGATGCAATCGGACGTGCTTGGTTTGGCCCCGCGTTTCGTGGGGGTCGCCAGATACGTCTGTACCTGTGTGATAGAGATTTTGATCGCGTTGGCTTCGCCTAGCGGGACAAACTCTACGGCGCGCTCCTGCTGCACCACCGCCGGGAGCTGCTCTGTTTTAGCCATGTGGTTCTCCTATCGTTTCTTTGCCCAATGGGGCAGCTCGTCAATGGTTTCGATCGTATTGCTGCCTGGCAGCTCCCACGTATCGGTCTTGAACGACTGGGCCAGCCGGCCCAGCACATCCGCCAAGTCCTCGGTGGCATCGAGCATCATTCCCGGTGGCGGCCGACGGACGAGAACGTCGTAGGGCTTCCTCTTGCCGACTATGATCCATAGGGGCTGAATGAGCGTCCCTTCCGGCAGCGTGGTGCGGACGCCGTCTGAGTACAGCTTCATTTGCCGGTGATAGCGGTACTGAGGCACCGCCTTGCGGCCGAAGGCGGCCAGGTCGGCGGTGGTTTTTAGATCCGGCAACAGGGCCTCGCGGTTCTTCTCGTCGAAGATCACCACGTCCGGCTTGCATTTCAATTTCAACCCGGTGTCCGGGTCGGTCCAGCGGATGGCCTGTTCGATGGGGCCGGCGTGTTCCAGGATGGTGGACGCCAGCGAGTGCCGAAACACTGAGGCGGCCATCCCGCGGGCCTCTTCTATTTGGGACGGCAGAACGGGCGTCTTGCCTTCGTCCGCGGCCCTCTCCTTGAGCGCGTCCCACTTCTTGCCGCTTCGGCGGGCGACGCCTTCGGCGACCAGGTACTCACGCTCCAGGGCGTCGGGCTCCAAGACAAACACGTGGACCAGAGAGCCCCGGATCATCTCCGGCGTGGGCGGATCGCGTTCCAGGGTCCGGGCAATGTAGATGGCGTGAGCCTCGGCCGGCGAACCGTCGTAGACGCCCAGCATCGTCGAGCCCCAGTGGCTGAAATCCGCGTGGTATTGGGCGTTGGTCTCAGGCATCTTTCTTCTCGCCTTCGAGGCCGAGTTCGAGATCGTCCAGCACGCCGCTGTCCTGGACCGTCTCCCAGATCGCGGCCCAGAACGGCGCGTCACGGTGATCCTTGTCGCGCTGGATGACCGCGTTGGTCGCGTAGGAGAGAAACGCGAGCGTCTCGTGAGCCCGGCGGCAGGCTGTGCGAGCGCGCTTCTCCGTGAGGGACATAACGGTGCGATGGGGCGTGTCCCTCGGCGGCTCCTCGGGTCGGTCCTCGTCGACCGGCTCCTTGGTATCCGCCGGAAAACGATCGGCAGCACAGACTTCGACCAACTGAGTTGGGTGACTCGCTTGGCCGTGAGATCCATCCCCACTCTTCCACTTTCCGGTTGACGGCCACCAATCGACGAAAGTCCCGTCGCCACGCAACGTCCAGTATTGCCAGTCGTTGAAGATGCTCAGCACCACGCCCCGGGACTCGCACCACTTGCGGAGGAAGTTCTCCCAGCCGCGTAATTTTGCTTGGTTCGGCAGGCTCATGCTGTCGGTTCCTTCTCGGGTTCGGCGTGTGCCCGCGGCCTGTCCGCTTCCAGAGCCGCCTGAAGTTCCGGGCCGAGCGTCGCCAGGCTGGGCCCGTCGTATTCGGAGGGGCAACCCCGCATCGCCATCCAGTGCAGGATCCGCTCGCAGACCAGCAGCAGGTCCACCGGCCGAATGGCCTCGGTAATCACCAGGGCGACATCTCGCCGCTCGACTGCCGCTCGACTCGCGACGCGGCCCTTTTGGGGGTCGCGAAACTCCAGCCGGAACGTCCGCATCACGCAGCCGGCGGTGGCAAACGCCAGCGGCGACGGTTCGAGTGCCGGTGGGTCGGGGTATCGGATCATGGTCGTGGTGGCATCTGGTCCATGTTGCGAGATCAGGTCAAAACGGGGCGCGGCGACGCCGGAAACAGCCCTGACAGGGGGGACAATCAGGCTTACGCCGCCGCGCCCAGCAAGCTTCAAATCTCCAGGTTTTTCATTAGCGAGAGCAGGTTTGCTGACTCGGTGTCGAGCGAGGCCGTGACGCCGTCGATCTCCCGGACGATCGCGCCACGGGCAGGGGGTGGGGGTGTCGGGGCCACGGTCGGAACCTCAGGCTGGGACGCGGTCTCCGCGGGCAGCAGCGGGTCGAGCTGTGACCGTAGGCCGCGGATTTCTTCCGCGATCCGCTCGGCACGATCGCGCAGGTGTTCGAGCGCCTCGGCAACCGGCGACTGCGAGCGGCAGGGGGTGGGAGAGGAGTCTTCGGGGGTCATGGGTTCTTTCCTCGGGGTTTGTAATGCGTAGCACTCGGCGGGGGACTTCATGCGGCGGCCTTTCTCTTTTTGTGCTGGCGGACATCGGCCAGGAGCTTCTTGACAGCCCCGTTGTCCCCAGCCTTCTCGGCGCGGGTTTGCGCGCACTTGCCGGCGGCCACCACGTCGGCCCAGGTGATGGGATGACCCTGCTTCTTACTCTTGGCGATGGCATCGACGCACCGCTGATACTGTTTCTTGCTCACGCCGCGGGCGTGGATCGCGTCCGGGTCCCGTGGGATTGCCTTCTTCTTTTTCTTCTTGCGGGGCATTCAAAGCACTCCGTTCTTCCGTGGTGCATCCGGGCGGCTGGTGTGGCATATTTTAACCAAGCGGAAAAGAAATCCCAAGTGCATTCCCGAAGTCGTGTCGCAACCTATTGTACTGCCAGGAGTTAAAACTTCCGGTAGTCTGCAAACGTCTGTCAGAACTGCCAGGACTTTACCGGCTATTACAGTCGTAACGTGAGTGCCCATCACGAGTTCGGCAATTTTGCCTATTGACTACTGCCAGGACTGCGTGGGGCTTATGGAGCCGGAGGCTGACTTCACAATCCCCCCAGCAGGTTCAACAGGGATCGATCGCAGAAGTGGTATAACGGCAGCCAGGTAAGGAACGGTGATGAATGTTGCAGGACTGGTAGCATTGCTCACAGAGCACGATTGACGATGGATCGTCAGTCAGAATAGCCACCCGGGGCCCGAACGTGGATTTGGCCATTTGGAGCTGAGTAACCGTGGGTGGCCCTTGCGTTGGCAGCGAGTTGCCGGTGGGCCGGATATCGCCGATCGCAATCCTCAGCTTGACGTTTGGGCATTCGGACAGCATTTTTTGATCTCCCAGTTTACAATCCCATCAGAGGGTTCGGGCGTCATTACAACCCTCCCAGCAGATCCACCGGCTCGCCCTTGGCACGCTGGCCGGACCGCTTGCCCAGCAGGTTCAACAGGGCCATCAACTGCTCGGCCTCCAGGCGATCGCTGGGGCCGATCCCCTCCAGGGCGTCGCCCGGGATATAGGCCTTCTCGAAGAGCCGGCCGGCCCCGGTGCCCATCAGGCGATCGGTGGCGGCTGAGCGGATCAGGGCGTCGATCGTCCGCGGCGGCAGGTCGGTAATCCGGGCCCCGCTCAGGGCGTTGATCCCGCGGATCCCCAGTCCCTTCCGCTGGTCGGTCAGGCCCTTCGCGGTGGTGATGTAGCGGGCCAGCGGCGAGTTCGAAAGGACATGTTCGGTCAGCGTGCCGCCGGGCAGGTTGACGGGGTCTTCCAGACCGGCGCCGAACAAGTTGGCGACGTTCGACATCAGCCGGCCGGTCGGCGCATCCATATCGTCCAGGGCACGCCCCCCGCGCGGGCCCGCCTGGAAGAAACTTCGCCCGGTGGCATATTCGATCGGCGCTTTGATCATCGGGTTCAGCCGGGAGGCCATCTCTTGCAGCCCACCCCGCAACCCGCCGCCGAGGAAACTGGCCGGGTCCTCGTGCATAAGGCCCATACCTGATAAAAGCCGTTTGGCCCCGGTGGGTCCCGAGGGCAACCCGATGGCCAGCGTGCGGGCCACGTAGTCCGGCAGGAACTGGCCTTCGCCCCGGCTGCGGTTCTGCATCCGGATCGTCTGGGCCAGTGCTCCACCTGGCTTCTGTGCAAGTTCTTTGGCCGTGAACGTGCCCATCCCTTTGGCAAACGACCAGAACGGAAAGATCCGTCGCATCACCTTATCCCCAGCGGCCCCGGCCAGGTAGTCCACTTGCATGTCCTTGACCCGCTTGGCGGCCACGGCCGGATCGACACCCTGTTTCAACAGGGCGATGAAGGGCGAGATGCGGTTCATGTCTTCGGTGGCCTTGCCCACTGCGCGGCCGGCTCGCCCGACGAAGAATAAATCCTCTTCGGAGCCAACGCCACGGACGTTCAGCGGGTTCCACTCGGCCCGGCTGGTAGGCTTCAGGTCCTTGAGGCTCTGGCGGATGTTGACCGGCTCCAGCCCCGGCACGTCGCCCAACTGGCGACCACCCATGAGGTCCTCGCCGACATCCAACGCGTAGCCCTGGAACCGCCCGGTGACCTCGTGGGCGTAGACCAAGTCGGCGATCGCCTCGGTGGCCTTCTTGGGATCGGTGATCCCCAGGCTGCGGATGTACGGGATCTTCGTCACATCCTTAATGGTGCCGCCCCGGACCAGGCTCCAGGCGTCCCGGATCGGTTGGACAAGCTTCATCACGGGGTTGGCGGTGAACGGGTCGGTGGCCCCGCCCAGGGCGTTTTGTACTTGACCGGAGAGGAGGTTCCGGACATGGAACGCCGGCCACGGGGTGGTGACGTGCGACCGGAAGAGGTTGGTGACCTTGTCCCAGGCCTGGACCAGCGTGGAGATTTCCTCGGGCGCCTGGAACGGTTTCATAACCCGGGAGACCTCACCCGCCACGTCGGCCGGCACGTACAGCTCGTCGATGGTCGGCCGCGTGGTGCCGAGTTTCTCCGGCAGCCACTTCGACTCGAAGACATCATCAAACCGCGCGTGCGCGCCTTTGCCGGTCAGATTGGCGGTACGCAGCACGTCGGTCACCTTCACGGGCGTCCCACCGGCAGCCGCCATTTCGTCGAACCGTGCGGCCTGGCCGCCGAGCATCTCGTAGATGGCCCGGGCCGAACCCTTGGCCTGCTCGCCGTGCTCCAGCCTCGACATCATGTCGTAGACGGGATGGTTGCCGAAGGCGGGAATGCCCTTCTGGGCGTGCTGGGGATCGAGCTTCGAGAGCCAATCGGCCAGTTGCGACAGCGCCGCGTCGCCGTCTTCCATGGCGTCGGCCGTAGCGGCCAGGTCGGGATAGGTGGCCCGGATGTGCTTGACGGCGTCGGCCCGCTTGGTGGTTTGGTAGAGGGCCTTTTGCTGCTGGTTCATCTTCCGCGTGGCTTGATCCCACTCGGTCCAGGTCCCGGAAAGCTTGGGGTCGATACTGGCCTGGTTCAGCGGATCGGTCCCGCCCCGCCAGCCCGTCAAGAGTTCCTCGCGTTGCCGGGTATAGGGGTTGGCTGTACTCAGCCCCGGCGCCGCCTGGCTGCCGCGGGGCCCCTCCCGCTTGCCGAACCGAAAGAGCTGGCGGGGGAAGTAGTCTTCGATGGTCCCCGGCAGGGCGTCGTCGAGCAACGGCACGTCGCCTTTGGCCGGCGGCAAGTCAGGGTACTCCAACACCTTGCCCGTATCGGGGTCGCGGGGCAGCGGGTAGTCGTCGCGGAGCTTCTTGGTCGGCAGCCCCATGCGTTGTTCGGCCTCCAGAACCTCCGGCATCTCGGCCCGCATCCGGTCAAAGATGGCCTTGCCGGGCAGGAACTCTTCGGGCAGCTCGTCGGTGATGCCCTCCAGGTAGGGCCGCAACCGCGACGGCTGGAGCGACTCGTCCAGCAGGCCGAGCCCATGCAGCTCTCGCAGGTAGCCTGCCCCGCGACCTCGCACGGCCGCAGTGCCTTCGGCCTGGAACTTACTGGCCTGTGAGGTGGCTTCCTGGCTGAACCGTTTTGTCGCACCTTTCAACGCCCGGTCGAAGTTGGCCGCCATCAGGGACACCGGCTTGCTGTAGCGGATGGCTTCGCCCGCCGTGTCCAGCCAGCCGCCGACTTTCTGGGCGATGTCCCCGTGCCCGAAGGTCCACTCGCTCCTGCCGATCACCGGTGTCTTCGAAAGGCCCACCAGGCCGCCGAGTGGCTGGTCCTTTATGGAGTCCAGTGTGAGACCCATCCCCTCGGCGGCCCTGGTAGCCTTTTCGTATCTGCCCTGAGCGGCCGTCGGACCGATCCGTGAGAGATCGCCGATCGCGTCGCCCAAGGTGGTTTGCATTTGAGTGACGCGCCGTCCCGTGCCGGCGGCTCGGCCGGCGCGGAGCACGTCGTCGAGGATCCCCGCCTTGCTGGCCACCTGCCCGCCGCGGCCCAGCGCCCCCAGCGGCAGCGTGAACCAGGCCAATGGATCCAGTAGCATCTCGGCCCCGAACCCTGCCGCATCGCCCCAATCGAGCCCTTCTTGATTCGGCCCCAGGGCCCCCCAGGTCTCCAGTAGTTCCCGGCCGGTCACCTTTTCCTCCGGCGAGGTGAGCCCCATCGAGTCGGAGAAGGGGATCAGGTTCAGCAGCCCGCCACCCCAGTCGCCGCCGGTCAGCCCCGAGGCAATGCCCCGCACGGCCGCACCCGGCTTATCGAGCGTCTCGCCCAGCCAGCCGATCCCCGAGAGGGTGTCCGAGGCCAGGGACCGCAGCAGGCTCTCTTCCTCCTCTTCGGTCAGCCCAGACCCCGAGCGTGACAGCCGGGCCGTGCCCGATGTCAGGGGACGCGAGAAGTCGGCCATCCAATCGAACTGGGGCATGGCTTACTGGAACCACTTTGCAGGCTTGTTGTTGCGAATTGTCTGCTTCTGGTCTGGCGTGAGCCGATCGAACGCTGTGTGCTGGCCACGGAGCAGTCTCCAGAGTAGCTCGCCCTTCCGAACCTCTCCCTCTTGGATCCGGCGGACCGCTTCCGGGTCCATCGTTCGCCTCAGAAGAGCGACGATGTCCGGCACTTGTGCGGTGGTGAACTCGCCTCGCTGGAACCTATTCAGGAGTTCAGCCTCGATTTCGCGGGTGCCGCGTGACAGTTTGGCCAACGGGCCCCCGATAGTCCCCCCGCCACCGAACTGGCCCTGCTCGGTGCCCAACGTGGTGATACTCTCGGATAACGTGGTGCCAAGATTCCGACGCGCCGAAGCCGGGCCGAGGCTCTTCGGCATCGGGGGTATTGGGGCCTGTGACACCCCGGAGCCCTGTAGGGGCCCCATGTCGGCGGTCACGGCACGGATCGCCTCGGCCTGCTGGAACCCCCCGCCTTCCGGTGACATCAAGTAGTCCCTGCGTTGCCTAAACTGGGCGTTGTGTCTCTGGATGGCCGCTGCCTGGTTTGCGTCTTGGTCGGCCGTCATTCCCTGCCGCGTGAGATCAATGCGTTCCCCGGCACGATCGTCAACCCGTCCAGCGATCGCGTCGGTGTTGTCCATCCGGGCCTTAGCCAGTCGCTCGTTCGACTCGATCTGACCGAACCCGAGTGCACCCCGCTGGTTGAACTCCGCCTGCTTCATCGCCAGCTCCGGGTTTTGGTTGACCCACTGCTGTTGCGCCATGAGCCTCTCCCGCCCACCGCCCATCCGCCACCGCCGTGATTCGCCGGCCGCCGCTGCGCGCAGGGTGACCAACGCCCTCCGCTGTGCGGGCGTCTTCGCCAGCTTGTAGCGGTCCGTCAGATCGCGCATGTGCTCCTCGAAGCGGGCGACTTGTTCGGGCGTCCGCGTTGGAACGATCCCCTTCCTCTTACGCTCATCGGCCTTGTCCCGAACCGCTTGCACAAGATGCTCCCGGAAGCTGGGATCCGCGTTGCCCTTGGCCACGTACTGCTCCCGCGGCACAAAACCAGCAGGCATCGCGAGATTCGGTTGCCACGGTGTGGCCGGTCGGATCGCACCGGTGTTCGGGTTGATCGTCGTGTGCATGTTCACGTATCGGCCGCGTTCCTGGGGGCTCATCCGCCCCAGCCGCTGTTGCTGCATTTCCAGCGGCAGCCCCGCGTTGTCCGGCACACCTTGCCAGCGAGGCAATCCGGCTTGCTGGTTGGCGACTTGTTGGCGAGCCGGGGCGTTTCGCTCGCCCAGGAGCTTCTGTGCTGTTTCGGCCAGGAGTTCGTTGATCCCCGGCACGCGCGGGAGCGGCGGCCCTTGCTGGGCCGCGGGGGCCATGGCCGCCGGCTGGCCTTGGCCACCTGCCTGCTGCAGCATGCGTTCGGCCAGGAACGCGAAAGGGTTCGACGAGAGGTCTTGCTGGGGATCTGCAAACGGGTTGGCCATCGGCGGTCCCTCGGGCGTCGCCGACTGCAACGGTGACGGCTGGGGCTGCGGAAACGACGGGCCGTTTTGCCCGGGGTCGAAGTGCCGCATGGCTCGCTGATCTTCGCCGACCAGCGGCTGTTGCAGCAGGAGGGGAATCCGCTCTACGCCCGCCGGAAAGGCTGCCAGTGGGTTCTGGGGGTTTTGGGGCTGTTGCGGCTGCCCCGCGCCGAGTATCCTCAAGATCGCTTGGATGTTCGTTGGCAATTGCATCATTCTGCCCTTTCGATTAGAGCCAATAAAGCATGGAAGTATCTTGCATCCCGGTCCCAAAACCGCCGCCGAAGAGGTTGTTCAGCGCGGCCAGCATCGACAGGTTGTTGTTGCCCGTCTGGAGCTGGTAGTTCCCCCCGGCGCTGTTGCGGTAGGCGTCGTTTTGGGCCCAATTCAGGCCGCTTTGGTCCTGCACCTGTTGATACCCCAGTCCCATGTTAGCATCGAACGCCCGGTCTCGGAGCTGGCTACTCAGTTGCCCGTAAGCGCCCATGAAGCCAGACTGCATGAGCTGCTGGTAGAGTTGGGACATCTGCGATCCGTAACCGCTTTGGGCCGCGTCGAGTGCCGACTGGTACGTGCCCTGTCCCAGCAAGTCGGCACCCTGCGCCTGTTGATATCCCAGTCCCAGGTCGGCATCGAACGCCCGATCGCCGAGCTGGTTTTGGAGCTGGCCGTAAGTCCCCAGGGCCCCGGACTGCATGAGCTGCTGGTAGAGTTCGGACATCTGGGCACCGTAACCACTCTGCGCGGCGTCCAGTGCTGACTGGTAGGTGGCTTGTCCCAAGAGGTCGGCGCCTTGTGCCTGTTGATATCCCAGTCCCAGGTCGGCATCGAACGCCCGATCGCCGAGCTGGTTACTCAGTTGTCCATAGGTCCCCGTGTAGCCGGACTGGAGAATCTGCTGGTTGAGGTCCGCCATCTGGGCACCGTAACCGCTTTGAGCAGCGTCGAGTGCTGACTGATAGGTGGCCTGTCCCAGCCCGCTTTGGCTGTTGAGCACCTGCTGGGCCAGGGCCTGCATGGCGTTGGTCTGCCGGTCGCTGAGCCGCAGCTCCTCCGCATTGGCCTGCCCCTGGGCCAGTGCCCGGGACGACCCGATGGCGCCTTGGGCCTGGAAGGTGGGGCTGGCCGATCCGATGCCGGGCAACGCCTGGTACTGCGGCGAGAAGGCCATCTGCTGCCCCTGGGCAATCTCCTGATTGACGCCCAGCTCGGTATCCTGCGCTGAAAACACCGGCCCGACCGCGACCAGAGGAGTGACGGTCGCGGCCGGTGGTGCCGGTGCCTGGGATGGTTGCTGGGATGGTTGCCAAGGAGGGGCAGCCGCAGAAGATCCCCCGACTGCCGGTGCTGGGACCAGCCGCAGTTGCCCGCCCCGCTCCTGGTAGGTGGTCATCGGCGTCTGCGGCGAGGCCGTGGGGTTGGTGGCCCCGGCGACGCTGAAAAACCTGATGAGAGGGTGCGTGGGCGGTGGTGCCGGTGCCTGGGATGGTTGCTGGGATGGTTGCCAAGGAGGGGCAGCCGCAGAAGATCCCCCGACTGCCCCGCCCCGCCCCATGTAGGTCATCGTCGGGCTCGCCGCAGACGCCGTGGGGTTGGTGGCCCCGGCGACGTTGGGAAACCCGGCAGGCCGGGAGGCGAGCCTGCCGGTGGGGAAGTTCTGCCCCTCGGTGCGGTTGCGCCAGTCCACGAGATGCGGAGGGGTCGTCACGCCGCTGGTGCCCCAGGCGACTTGCGAGTTGGGCACCCGCGTAGCAGGTGAGTTACTTCCAAACGCCATAGTCCTGCCCTCCTTCTAGGTCAACATCATCCGGGAAACTGTATCCAGTGCCCGCGTCTTCAGGCGTGCCTCGCCCGCGTCCAGGTCGAGATTGCTGCCGAAGATCTTCGCCGCCAGGTTCCGCCACTGGTTTTCCATTCCCGATCGTTGCTGGGCCACGTCGAGGCCAAACTGACCGCCGGCCCGCTGGCCGCTACGGCGGAGCTTGCTCATCAGGGCCTGGGTCATGGCCTGCATGAAATCACCCTCGAACCCGCCCACGTTGCCCTGGGGCGCGGCCATCTGGGCCAATTGGGCAAAACGGCCCTGGGCGTCGGTGTCGTTCTGCTGATTCCAGACATCGGTCGCCTCGCCGGTGATCCCCACGTTGAACTCGCCCGGCTGACCACCCTTCCATGCGGGTGTCGGGACCGTGACGTTCAGGCCGCCCGGGCCGTTGAACCCGCTGATCCCTTGGCGGTAGCCGCGCCCCGGCTGCGTGGCGGCGATGCCCCTTTGGAACAACGCGGCCATCGGGTCGTCGTTTTCACCGAACGACGGTCCCTCGGGCATTTGCACGCTGCTGTCGAGATTCATCCGAGGCACCGGTGGGCCGGTCGCCTCGTCGAAGGTCATATTGTTTCGGCCGCTTAGACCATTGGGGAAGATGGTGTTTGCCAGTCCGGGGGGCGAGCCGCCGCTGGCCCCGCCGCCCGCCTGCAACCGGCTTTGCGGCGTGTAGCCGGCCTGCGGCGGTCCGGTCGGCATAGAGCCGCCGCCACCTCCGCCTAAGCCGTTCGGGAAGAGCCCTTGCATCATCTGCTGTTGCAGCGCCATCCGCGACAGTTGGGTGTTGGCGAGGAGTTTGTTCTTGTCGCCTTGCGTCGCGTTTTGGGCCAGCAGCGATTGGAGCTGGGCCCTGATGGCAGCCATCTCCGTCCCGGCTGTGAGCTGGTTGCCCTGCCGTTGGGTATTCTGGCTGTAGAGGTTTTGCGCCGCCTGTTGATTCGCACGGCTGTTCTGGATCGAGGCGGCCTGGTTGCGGTTGTTGATGTCCTGGATCTGGCTCATCGCCCCCTGCATCTGCTGCGGGAAGTTACCAAAGGCCTGGAGCTGGCTGCCGACCAGGCCCTGGTAGATGCCCTGGCCCTGGTTCTGGTTCTGTGCCGACCAGTTGGGCGCCCGGCTCCCCAGGCCCCAGGCGCCGAACTGGGGCTGCTGCTGATTGTTCTGAGGCTGTCCACCGCCGAACAGGTTCCCAAAGACGTTTCCGATTCCGGCTCCGAGTCGTCCCATAACAGTCACCTCCTTTTCAGGTCATACTATCGGTTATCGACTGTTCGATCAAGTGTTTTCTATCCGGCTTACGGGGGGGTTGGGCATTTACCAGCAGCCTAAATATCTGCCGGGTGGAGTCGTCCAGCCTGGGGACGATCTCGCCGGGGACCTTCGAACCGGTCATGCGATCTTGGCGCCGGGCGAAGCGATCGTACCAGCCCTCGTCCGTGGGCGAGCGTGCGGAGGCCTCGCCGTGCGGATTGCCGGTGGATCCCCAGCGGAAGACGTAGCTGGGGTTGTACTGCGGGAACGGATCGCCCCGGGCCCCCGCTGCCTTGAGCCGGCTGAGGAACTCCAGGTCGAAATCGGGCCGCCCGCCGTCGGGCCAACCCTGGGTCTTGTCGAATATCTCGCGCTGAAACGCCACCGCGGCATGGAACGGCCGCACCTGCTGCACCAGGTGCCCCGGGTAATCGGTCCAGTGGGCGGAGGCCATGCTCCAGTCGGCCTCCTGAATCGCGTGGACGTGCGCCTCGATATGCCAGGGCAGGTATACGTCATCGTCCTCCCAGACCACGTACACGTCCGCATCCGGGGCCAGGGCCACCATGGCGTTGTACTTTAGGCCCAGGTTCGGCAATCGCTTCTGCGTGGAAATCACCGCCCACCCGTCGCCGCCCAACTGGTTGGGCCGCCGGCCGCTGTCGTCCAGCACCACCAGCCGGCGGCGCTCGGCCGGGTAGGTCTGAGCGAGAAAACAGGCCACGCTGTTTTCGACCAGCCCCGGCAGGCGGTTGTAGGTTGGGCAGAGACAGACGACGAAGGGTCGCTCGTCATTCATGGCGTGGGGTTCGCTTTAAGGATAGCCTGTTTCACCGACCGGACGTAGGCACCGAACTCGCAATGGCGCACATAGTAGCGCTCTTCCTCGGTCATGTTCTCGACCGTCCAGTACCAGGGCAAGTGCCGTGCGGTGTAGGGCCGATCGGAGCGCAGGGCTGGCCCGTAACCACCATTCCACGGCGGCTTGGTGCGGTACATCGAAAACGTCATGTCCAGATCGGCTTCCCAAAACTGATCATTCCCGGACACCTTCTGTCGCCACCACCGGCGAGTCTGTTGTGCGAACCGATGCAGCAGGGCCTCGGGAGGTACATCGTCGATCTCTAGACCTAAGCCGACCTTGACCCGATCCGGGTTGGCATCCAAGGCATCGCGGAGCAAGTCCAGTACGTCCAGCGGGATGCCCGTCAGATCCAGGTCGGGGTCGGTGCCGACGTAGAACGGATACTTCCGATCCACACCCCGGAACCAGCCGCGCGGCCCCGCGTTCTCTCCCAGGCAGACGACCTCCACCGGGCAATCCAGCGCGTACCAGCTCAATAGCGGCGGATAGGTCGAGTCGTTGTCGACGATGATCGGCAGCGCGCCAGGCACCCGCAGCAGGTACTCCACCATCGCCGCCACGGGTGTCAGGTAATTACGATTGTTGATGTAGATCGGTATGGTCGACACGGGGGTACTCTTTTTTAAGCAGCGCGATACCAGTGATAGACATAGACGCCGGGCATCAGGTAGACCGGGCAGGACGCCTCACGGGCCGCCTGGTGCAATCTGTTATCCACTCCCAGCAATCCGTCTGTAAACCCGCCCAGGCGTTGCCAGGTCTTTTTCGCCAGTAGAATCACGACGCCACTCAAAAGTGTCCCCCCCTCGATGCGCGTGATCTGGGTGCCGAATTCACGCTGCCGAGCCGTTCCTATCTCCCGGTGGTAGACCATGGAATGGTTCTTGCGGTCGACGCCCGGCACGCGCTGCCAGGGGCATCCGATGCGATTGGTGACGGCCGTAAGCACTGCGGGCTCGGTCAGGCCGCTAATAATATCCTCCAACTGCGGGTACCAGTTACGTGTGGTGAAACACGCGTCATGGTCGAGGAAGCACGCCCAGTCATCCTCCTGGAGCCGCTCCATCAGGGCGTTGTACGCAAAGCCGAGGTTTTTGCCGCCGTCCGTCGCGGCCGGACAGTAGGGAATCATCGTGGCGATCATCGTTTGATCCCCCAGAATTGCAGATCATGGTGGCGCCGCTCGACGCAGAACTCGTAGTCCCGGAACGTGGCCTCGATATCCAGCACATCGCAGACATCGGCTTCTGTCACGTTGTGGTAGTAGTCCCCCCACTCCGGCATCTTGGCAGTCAACGGCGAATCGCGTGGACTCTCCCGTGGGGTGCCGTGGCGGGCCCGCCCCGTGGTGGCGCACGTGAAGAGCAATAAGCCGTCGCGGCGGAGCAAGCGCACGATGGCCGGTAGGGTCTGAGCGAAGTGCCGATCGTGCTCGAACGCCTCAGTGGAGATGATCGTATCGAAGTCCGGGCCGTCTACCGGATACTCATGGGCCAGGCATATCACGTCCACGTTGGCTCCCGCCGCTACGTCGATCCCGACGTACTCCGACGCGTCAAACAGCGCGCGGTTGTTCCCGTTGATATCCAACGACCCCACGTCCAGCACCCGGCCGCCCCGAAACGCGTTCGGGAAGCGGGTCTGGATCCGCTGGCAAAACTGTCGTTGCTCTAGATGTGACATCGGTGGCCGTTACTCCTTCCACTTTCCCAGGGGACAGAGTTCATAGCATCCCTCATTGACGGAGCTTTGAAAGCTCCTTGTGGACGGTTTGGAAGCGACCCGCCGGAAGTTTCTGAATGTCCGGTAGACCGCGAACGAGCATTGCGCCACAGTATTCCCAATCGTGAACGTGACGGGGGTAGCGCATTAGAGTGAAGTCGATGCCGTTGGTTACCACCGTCTCGACGATCCAGCCCAGCCATTCGGCCATGAGCTTCTCTTCGGCCACTGCCGTCTTCCCGGGAGAGCAGGCCAGGTGTGCCTTTATCCGGCTCGTGGCCACCTCGCTCAGCGGTCGGACGGGAATGAAAACGTGAGCGATCGGGACGCCCATCTTGACCGCATGTCTCAGGTCCCTGCACCAATACGGCGTCTTGAGAATTCTCGGGGCCGTGTCGAACCATTCGACCGTTCGCGGCGACCATTTCTTCTCGCAACCGGCGCGGATTGACGGATTAAACCCGTCGGCAGCCCGGCTGAACCCCGTGTCGAAGCCGAGGCGGGTCAACAACCGCATCAGGAACGACGTGCCTGCTCGACCCGATCCACCAATGATGATTTTAGGTGTCATTAGAAGGCGTTATTCCACTTCCCTAGGGAACAGACCTGCTCTTTCCATTCGGCCTTCTTGGCAATAAAGCAGCCGCAGACGGCGCAGCGGTCGCCGTTGCGCTGGTCGCAGAGTTCGCACTGCTGGAGGCGGTGCTCGAAGACCGCCGGCTCGCTCTTCTGTGCCCCGTCGACCACGTGCGCCGCCAGGGCCTTGGCGAAGTTGGCCCCGATCTTGATCGTCCCGGGCAGCTTGGGCTTGTCCTTCGGCAGCCGGCCGATCACCGTCAGGCCGTGATTCACGATGGTGTGCGAGATCACCGACCACTCGGTTTTCTCTCGCATGAAGTGCCGCAGCGCCGGCAGCAGTCCCGGGCCGCCGCCCTCGCCCCGCTCCCCGAAGATGTGCGTGTCGTGCAGCACGATCCACCGCCGCACCTTGCCGGCGTGCCGGGCCAGCTCCGCGGTGAGCTGCTCGGCCGTGTGTTGGGTGTCAATGAAGAGCATGTCCGTCTCGTCGATGTCGACCGTCAGGGCGTCGGCCACGTGCATCTGCATGGCCGTCTCGCCGCGGACTGCCACCAGGTGTTGGACGGCCTTGCTGTAGCGCACGTCGTAGGTGTCGAACCGTTTCGGTTGGCCCGCCAACAGGGCCGTGGTGGAGACACCCTGGCGGTTGCCTAGTTCCGTCACGCTCTCGCACTGGGCGGCCAGCTCGCGGAGCTTGGGGATGTGCTGGTTGATGTCCGAGACGGTCTCCGCGGCAAGGTGGTAGGCGTCGTCGAGGGTCTTGTAAGGGGGCTCGTCGTCGCAGGGCTGGCAACCGGCGGAGGAGGGTTCCGGGGGAGGCGGGGCTGGGATCGGGTTGACGATCATCTTATTCCATTCGGACGGCTTGATCCGGACGGTGGCCGCTTCGGCCGGCGATCCGTCGGGGCAGACCTCCCCTTCGCCGAGGACGAAATGCCGGTGGACGCGGTCCAGCGGCAGCCCCAACTCACGGTGGCCGATCACGTAGTTGCGGACCTTGTCGAACTGTTGCAGCGGGTACGCGACGCCGTTGGGCCGCGCGAAGCGGTGCATCCATCGCAGGAACGGCAGACAGAGACATCGGTGCCCCGCCTGCCGGAACTTCGTATGGATGTAAAACTCCTCGCCGCCGAAGCCGCGGAAATTGTCGTTGAATCCCAGCCAGGCGTCCCGGCGGCAAGAAAACATCCCCATACCCGTGGCCGGGATCTCGAAGGCTGGGCCCTCCGAGTCGACGCCCCGCTCGTCGCGGCCCCAGATGCCCCACATATCCCCCCGCCACACGTCGTCGAAATGGGTCGTGTAGACGTTCAGCTTGTCGTCGAGCATCGGTCCGGAGAGCAGATCGCTCGTGTCGGGGTGCTGCTTGTAGTAACGCAGCAACTCCCCCAGTACACCCGCAGGCAGCAGGACGTGCGAATCCATGCACAGCACCGCGTCGGCCGCGGCCAACTGGAAGACGCGGTTCTTGGCGCCGGCCGGGCCCACCGGACTGGCCATCGGCTCGTAGCGGAGCCGTTCGCCCTCGCGCCGCCAGTCCGTCAATAGCCCCTTGATCATGTCGCCGGCCGGGGACTCGGGGTGGTTGTCGACCACGATCAGCTCGCAGCGATCCATCACGTCGGCGTGAAACATCCGCAGGGCCTGAATAGTAAAGTAGGTGCCGTCGAAATCGTCGTAGCACGGCACGCCAATCGTCAACTCGGGTTTATTCATAGCGTTCGGGGGGGCTTCGGGTTTACGGTGCGGGGGTCGTGGTGGTCGTCACGCAGTCGCAGCCGGGCTCGCCGTCCAAGCCACCCACGCCTTCGGCACACTCGGCAGCCGGCTCGATACAGATACACCGATGGCACGTCGGATCATCCTTGATACAGTCGTCATCCTCTCCGTCGTCGCGGCAGTCGCTGGCGTCGTCGCCCTCGGCGCATCCGGGCGGCGGATCCCAGACCCACACCCAGGCGCCACCCACGAACAGACAGTCGAACGTACAGCGGACCGGGTCGGGGGACGAGCAGCGCGGGGGTGCCGTCGTGGTTGTCGTCGGTGCGGCTGTCGTGGTCGTGGGCCCGGGGGTCGTGGTCGTGGGCCCGGGGGTCGTGGTCGTGGTGGTCGTGGGTCCGGCCGTCGTTGTCGTCGTGGGGCCGGGAGTCGTGGTGGGTCCGGCCGTAGTGGTGGTGGTGGGGCCAGGCGTCGTTGTGGGTCCGGCCGTAGTCGTCGTCGTCGGGCCGGGAGTCGTGGTCGTCGTCGGGCTGGCGGTTGTCGTCGGGCCGGGAGTTGTCGTGGTCGGTGCGGGCGTTGTCGTCGTTGTGGTCGTTGTCGTCGTTGTGGTCGTCGTGGTAGTTCGTTCAATACATCGGATGTAGGTGTACCAGTAGTTCGGGTCAGTGGGAGCACCCAGGCAGGGACCGGCTTCCTCTTCCGGCCCGTCCTGACAGGCACAGGCTGGCGCGCCCACGCACAGGTCATACGCTATCGTCCAGTCGGTGTCGCCCGTGCCGTCACAGAAGTAGATACACGGACCAGAACAGGGGTTCGGCGTGGTTGTCGTCGTGGGGGCCGGCGTCGTGGTGGGGCCAGGCGTGGTCGTAGTGGTCGTTGGTCCCGGTGTCGTGGTGGTGGTGGGGCCTGGAGTGGTGGTGGGTCCAGGTGTCGTCGTTGGTCCTGGCGTGGTCGTTGTCGTGGGCCCGGGCGTCGTGGTGGGCCCAGGCGTGGTCGTGGTGGTTGGTCCGGCCGTCGTCGTTGTCGTCGGGCCGGGAGTCGTCGTGGGTCCAGGAGTCGTGGTTGTCGTCGGTGCGGGCGTCGTGGTTGTCGTGGGTCCAGGAGTCGTGGTTGTCGTGGGTCCGGGAGTTGTAGTTGTCGTCGGTGGGGGCGTTGTCGTCGTACTCGTCGTCGTAGTACACGCCGCACAGGCACAACAGATATTCAACGCGATGGCCACTTCGTTGTCATCGTAGCCGATCACCAGCACGTCGCCGCTGTCCACGTCGGGCAGGTTCCCGCCGGTAGGTTTCAGCAGCACGTCGATGAGTTCGCCCCACAGCACCTCGCCGGTGGAACTGGTGGCCCTACGGCAGGAGATCCAGTATTCATCGTCCCCGGTCCGCGCGTTGGGCCGCACCTCATAGTCGTCCTGGGCAACGGCCCACTTCACCGCGCCCAAGGCTCGGCCGTGCAACATGGCGTCGAACTCGGCCGGCAGGGTGATGGCCCGATCGTCGGCGTCCTCGCCCGTCTGGCCCTCGAATCGGACGTGCCCCTTGTGCGTGAGGTCGTGGGGCCGGCAGAGCAGCTCCTTCAGGATGTCGACTGCCTCGTTGGAGAGGTGTTCGCGGAGTTCTTCCAGCAACGAGGCCTGGCGGGCAAACATCTACTCGCCCCCCTCGATCTCCAAGGCACAGATCGCGATCTCTTCTGGCCCCTGGAAGCAGTCGAAGCCCACGGCCAGGAAGCGGTGGGTGAGTTCCCGCGCACCCGCCCGCCCGTGGAAGGGGATGCGGACCCGGCCCGGGGCGTTTTGCAGCGGGCTTCGAGTCCGCTCCATCGAGACCACCACTTCGTCGGTGCCGGCGTGGATCTCCACAGCCCCGTCCTCGTGCGGCTGCGGGAACGTCACCGGGCTCGTCTCATGGTCGTAGGTGAGCTGCACGTTCAGCAGCAGATCCTCGCTGGTCGGCTCGTAGTCGATGATCACCTCCCGCTGGGTCCCCGGCTGCGGGGCCTTGCCCAGGACGTCGCGCGTGACCGGCAGCTCCATCCGTCCCGACTGGTAAGTGCAACGGATGGCGCCAAGCATGAACCGGCTGCTGGAGTCGGGGGCCGGATCGAAGGGATAGTCAGGATTGAGATCGAGGTAGGTGTGGCCCGAGGTGTAGTCGTCGGCGACGTAACTCATTTGGCCTTTACCCGTGCCTTCGATGATGGCTATCGGGGTGCCTTCCAGTTGCTCGGGGAACGTGATACTCTCGGTGGCAATCCGCGTGCTGGTCGAATCGTCCGTGCAGGCCCCGATCAGCGAGGTCTGCGACCAGTAGGGCACGCTGTCGCTCTCCGGCAGGTCGTTGGCGAACGTCAGGACGGTGGCGTAGATCCCCATCACGACGGCCGTCTCCCCGGCGGCGGCCCCGTTGGCGATGGTCACCGTGTTGCCGATGGCCGAGGTGGTGAAATACGTCTCCGGCCCCGAGGCCACCCGGCCCGTCAGGTGTAGGCCGTCGTCGTCGATGTAGTCCAGGATCCGGTAGGTGTGGATGTCGTTACTGACGGTGAAGTGGGCGCCCACCTCGGGTGCCGCCGGATACGAGGTGAAGGCCCCGTCCAGGATCAGGGCCGTGTAGCCGGTCCCGAAGGGCACCTCCGGTGGCCGCGCCCAGGGTCGGCCCGAGTAGGCCCCGATCACGAACAGCCCGGTGGTGGCTTGGATGTAGCGGAGGTCCCAGCCGCGCACGAACCCGCCGCCGCCGCGCCCGGAGTCCCACAGGCCTTCGCCGTCGGTAAAGGCGATCCCAGTGGTGCTGGCCATGTCGGCCGTGCCGTCGCCGAGCACGTAGGCCGTGCCCCGCGGTCCGCCCACCAGCACGTGGGTCCGCACGCCCGTGTGGGCCACGGCCGCCCCGACCAGTTCGATGGGATACGTCTCCAGCCACCACGACTGGCTGTCCGCGTGGTAGCAGATCGCCGCCTTGGGCCGGTCCGTCGCGTCGGCTTCGAGCACCACATGAAAACGCACCGTGCGGTCGTTGGGATCGGCGGTTACGAAAAACCAGTCGCGGCGACTCCAGTCGATCCGCGGGTCGCCGAAATAGTCGGCCACCGGCCCGCCGCCCACTACGGCCGATCCCTCGGGACCGATCCACCACGGACCGTACTGGTCCAAGACGTAGACGGTGTCTCCCAGGAAGGCCCAGCACTGCTGGTTGAGCATACCGCGGCTGGCGGCCAGCTTGACCGAGCCGTCGATGCCCGGGTTGACCACGAACCGCAGCCGGTAGGCGTGTCGCTCTTTCATCACCCAGAGGACCGAGCCGTGCGGGAAGGCCCCGGTGATGGAGTCCGGATCGTCGGTGTTGTCCTGCACGTCGATAGCATTCACGGTCGGCACGCTCTCCGGCTCCGACTCGCCGGTGGTGGGGTGAACCTCGGAGTAATAGAGCCGGTTCATCTCGTCGGCCGCCTTGGAGATGCAATAGAACGACTCCGCACTGATCGTCGCGTCCGCCGCGTTCTCGGCCAGCAGCAGGCTCGTTTCGGAGCCCACCGTCAGGATCTCGGCCGCCTTGACGGCCCCCTCGATCCAGATATGGCGACCCGCCATGGCGCTGGTGAACTGGGTCCCGTATCCGGTCACCACGGCCAGGTTGGTTAGCTTCACGTAGCCCACGCGGTACTGGGCCTCGGCCAGGTACCACCAGCGGTCCTGGAACTGGATGACCACCGTCTTGTGGTCCGGGGGCGGTTCGAACCGGCGGGCGTGCAGCGTGCCGTCGGCGTTGTTCACCGGCATGATCTGGTCGGTGTCGTAGGCCCGCAGCGTGGCGTCGCTGGCCTCGTCGGCGAAGGTGTTGCCTCGGCTGGCGTAGGCTCGGGTCTGCACCCGGTAGATCACGGTGCTTTGGTCGCCGGTGGACCGCCACAGCTCGATAGTGGTGATCCGGTCGGCGTCGTCGTCGTCGGCCGCCGGGATGGCGGCCCAGTCGAATCTTTCACCCGCGCCCGGCGTCACGGTGGCGAACTCGCTGATACTACTGGGGTTCCCGTCCGCGTCGAGGTAGCGGTAGCCGCAGACGTAGGTCGCCTCCAGAGCCCCATAGCCGCTTCCGGAGGTCCCCACGCTGGGCGCCGACGCGGGCGCCGTGATCCCCAGGGCCCACAGTTGGTCGAGTCCGTTCCAGATCGTGCCGCGTTGCAGCCCGTTGACCCGGATCAGGCGCTCGTCCTGCGTCTGGGACCAGCAGCTCGGCCAAGCGGTGTGTACGCCCGTCTCGATGGTCGGCAGTTGGTTCGGCCGCACGGCGCTGGTCATATCGGTCGCCTCCCGATCCGCACGGTGCCGTCGTCCAACAGCATCACCACGGTCTGGCCCGCGGGGGCCTGTAGCGTGTCCATGGCCATCACGCGATCCGTGGCCGGGCTAATCTCTGTATCGGCGTTGGAAAACATGGCCGCGCGGATCCCCTTCCGGCCGGTGAGCTTCCCCGCCACGCGCGATGTGAAGTTCTCCTGCACCACGGCCCCACCCGGCGGCAGGTCGTGCGGGTCGGCGTTGGAGATCAGGCCCGGCCAGAGGATCGCTTTCATGTCACTTCACTCCACCGGTTCGTACGTGGCCTCGAAGATGTCCGGCTTGCACGGATATATCTCGCCCTTGATGCCCTTGATGATCCAGTCGTCCCAGTCGATTCGATGAACGCCTTCCAGCGTGCCGCAGACTAAGTCGTCGGGCGTTTCACGTTCTGGGTGCTGGTATCCGTCGGGGTCTATCCACAACCCGCCCTCGGCAGCTCCGCGATGCCATGCCTCATTCAGCCATTGCGGCCATTCTGAATTATCCCATCGACGTTCCTTGGTCATCTGGAACGCCTCGATTACCACGGGTTTCTTTTTGTACTGAGCCATTGGTTTTCTCCTCGGGTTACGTCGCGGCTACGAATCGTCCATACAAAAGTGCCCAGGCGGGGTGTCGCCAACCGCCGCCGCCGATCGTCAAGCCCGGCATGGACACGGTCGCGTTGTGGCCCCAGGCCCGTTTTCTTGCCTTCTCCAGCAGGGCCTCCGTCTGCCTCACCCGGTCGGGGACCTGGCTGATGGCCAAGAAGTATTCGCTGGCCCGATGAAAAAGCGGTAGCAGGTAGTGGGGCAGGTCGACCGGGTCGCTGATCACGAAGTGAGCGTCGTCCAGGGCGGCGATGAGGGTGCCCCACGAGCCGTCGCAGTCGCCGGTGATGGCGTTGGTCCGGGTGGTAATCACCTGTTGCAGCCCGTAGGGGTTCATCGACGCCAGGGAGCCAGGCGGCTTGGTGGTGGAGTCGTCGGCCCGTTGCATCCGCAGCACGCTGCCCTCGATGTCCTCCGGCAGGTTGAAGTTCGTGGTGAACCCGCCGGAGCCGCCGGGATTGACCCGGTTGGCTTCTTGCGAGCTGTAGAGGTTGTAGCCGTCGTATCTCATCGCGCGGACGGCCCGCTGGTAGATGAAGTCCAACGTCTGCGCGCTGGAGGGATAACCATGAAAGCAGACGGCCATCTGGACGTAGAGGTCTTCAGCTCCCATCACGGTCCAATAAAAGGGTTTGCCGCTGCGGCGGAACTGCCGCTCCAGGGCCAGCCACTCGCTGGGCTCGATGTAAGTGGTGCTCCACATGGAGCCCTCGTCGTGGATCTCTTCGATGGCCATGGCGTCCGCCGGCAGCGGGTAGACGCTCCTGAAGAGCGTGTAGGTCGTCCCGGCGTCGATGTCGTCGGCCGGGCGGAAGATAGGGTCCAAAGTCACGGTCGACCCGGCAACGTCCCGTTCGGCGATCTTGTAGACCACGTCGTCGCCGTCGAAGACGATCCGCCCGTAGCGGGCCCAGGTAGGCCACGTCCCATCAGTGAGGGTGACGGTCCGGGTGCTGGAGGTGTAGGCGATCGTGCCGGTGGTGTAGGGGGCCGAGACGTTCAGGCGCTCGTGCTTTAAGAGGTATCGCCACTTGTGGTCTTGGGCCACGAGCTGGTAGGCCTGCTGGACGGCGCCGCGGGCCCGGTTCTGCTCGGCCTCCGAGGGCAACGCGCCCAGCCACTGGACCAGGTGGTCGATGGCGTCGCGGTAGAGGATCAGTGTGGGAGCGGACATGATTATCAAAGCCTCCGGTAGCTGGTGTCGTCTTCGTCGCGTCGCGGATAGACGAAGCCCACCTCGGAGCCGGTCGGTCGGGGATGACTCGACGCGGCGGCGGCGGGCCGTGGGAACACGTCTTGATCGCCCACGTCGGCCGGATCCAGGGGCAGCACGCCGAACTTGCGCCCCATCCCCAACAGATCGAACCAGCCCACCCGCGACGCCGGTGCTCGCAGCATCGCGGCCCGCTGGGCGTCCGTCAGCCCGCTGCGCTGGGCATCCGTGAGCGTCGTTAAGTCGGGTGTGGGCATGTTAGAGGGCCGCTACAGTCTTATCAAGACAATCGTCAAGTTTCTGAGTATGATGTTCGCTGTGCTGTCTTCGTTGCTCAGCGCAAACGATAGTTTCTCCCCGCTGCCAACGGCTACTACACCGCCGCCGGCCATGGAACCGTAATCATTGGCAACTGAGAACTTCCGCCTAACCTTGGAGCCCACAACAGGAGTCGTTTCCTTACATAGTTGAAAGTCAAAGGTTTCGTTGTTGCCTACCAGGGTCGCAGAAACGTAATAGGCAAAGCTGTAAACTCCAGCCGCAACGGCGTCGGCTTCCAAGGTTGCCGCCTGATCCATGGTCCCCGTGACATCATCATCAAAGACTGCCGCTACTTCATATACAGTCGGAGAAATAATGTCCTTGACCTTAAAGATCCCGACGTACGCGGCAGTTGCCAAGTTGGTCTGACTGATAATGTCGCCAATCGCTAAAAGATGATTGGTTCCCGTAGTCACGGCAATGTCCACGCCAGAATCCGCACCATCAGCAATAGCCGTTATCGCGTGACTTGTTCCCGCTCCCCCTGCATCGAACGCCCAGTCGGCCACATCACCTGCCGCAAGGCCGTTTGTGTGGTACGAATGGAAATCCCCGCCGGCGTCATTGATCACAAAGGCATCACCATTATCCTCGTCGTGGATTTCCGCGTGGATGATTTCGGTTGTGGATTCCTTTGCCCAGTTTGTGTCATTATAAGCCACAAACGCAACACGTTCGTTGGCCTGTAATTCCTCAGCGGTATTTGTGCCTAGACCCAAATCATCTCCGGAGGCCGGAAATATCTGAAGCGTTTCGGCACCGTCGTTTATGATCTCAAGCACTACTCCCGCCGAAGCAGCGGGAAGTGTCACGGTGTCGTCGTTGTTGGCCACCGTAGATATCTGATTCACCTGAGCAGTTAGAGCACCTTGTCCCTGAATTTGATTTGTGGAGGCGGTAAGTCCTGCGTTTGTACTCAGAGCGATCCCGGCCGAACCCGTGAAACTTATCACGCCGGTCCCCGATACCGAGACGTAGTTCGTGTTGTCGTCGCCGAGCTTGGTGGTGCCGACTACCTGTAACGCGGTATCCGGGCTTGTCGTGAAAATGCCCACGCCGGTCTCGATCACCGTGATTTTGTAGTCGGTGGCGCCAATTGACAGCCGGATTTCTTGGGTGTTCTGAGCATTCAAGATCGTTCGGTCAGAGGCATCGATCTGCAACAGGCCATTGTCCTGCCCGCCAGTGCCCTTCATTTTGTACCACTGGCCGTTGTTCATCGTAATGTCGCCGCCGCCCGTATCCACGCGCTGCGTTGCGTTCGTGTGACCAACACCCAGGAATCCGGCGAGGTAGCTCTTGGCGTTAGGGTCGGTCGAGTAGAGCGCCCAGTTCGTTGCTGCGTTGTTCAGGGCGCCGATATACAGGCCATACTGCGTTGGTACTGTGCCTGAACCCGTGAAGTCCAAAATATCGAAATGCCGCAGTTCAGTCACCGTTCCCGAATTGATAGCGTTGACAGATCGCACGGATGACATACGGGCGAGCGTTCCGGACCCTTCCATTCTCAGGTTCGATTGAAAGGCGTTGATATGATTGAAGTCCTGATCGCCGTTAAGCGATGCCTTCGTATCATAAGCAGCATACGCATGACCACCAGTTGTTGGCGTCATTGTGCTTTCGACAACAACACCTCTAAAATTGGCGTTGCCGGTGTGTGGCTCCGCGATCACTACCGTGGGATTGATAGAGATCGTGGCGGTAGGGCCGATGTGTAGCATCGGCAACGTGCCGTCAATCTGAATGGGATTCACGATCCCCGTCATGGATTCGGTGATCAACCGCACCCATTCCGCCTGCGTCGGCGTGGCGTCCAGACATATATACAGCCAGTCAGGGTCGATCGCGGTGTTCTTCCAGAGGGTGTTTTCATAGCAACTCCCCAGCGCGTCCGTGTTGTCCGAGTCACTGTTGACTGTGGGTGCCGAGGCGGCCGTCACGAAACTGCCTATCCGGTCGGCGTCCAAGACCGTAATGGCCTTCATGTCGATGGCCCCGGAGCCGGTCGGCGAATCGACCACGTTGCGGCCCTTGTAATCGACGATGGCGCCCGGGGCGATGCCGGCTAGGGCCAAGGTCGCAATGAGGGCAAAGAACCGATCTCGCTTCTGGAAGCTCATGCGCTGACTCCTGTGACGGGGGCCACCCCCGCCGTGGTGTTGAGGGTGTAGGTGTCGAAGACCGTGCTGTCGCTCGCCTTCAGCGCCGAGAGGGTGCTGCCGGCGATGGAGAAGTTCATCGAGAACATCACCAGCGCGGCCAGACAATACTTATCCGCCGTGGCCTCAGCCGTGTCAATGGCCCGAGCCAGGATGGCGTCGGCCAGGGCGCTGTAGTCCGTGTTCATCCACTTCGTCGGGATAATCACCACTCGGCTGGTGCTGGAAGCCCCTTGCACGGACATGGCGTCGCCGCTGTTCTCGGCGGCCGTCAAGGTGATTTCGTACTCGCCGTTCTCCAGCTCCGTCGGCGTATCGGTGATCGACGCCGCGGCGGCCCCGTCCACGATCCGCTTGATCGTGTGGTTGCCCCCGTCGCCCGTCTTGGGCCCGCCCGCCGCGGTATCCCAAGCGGTGTAGGAGACGGTCACTTCGGCGCCTTTGGCTGGCATGTTCCGTTTCCTTCAGTGTTAATTCAGGGAGTCCAGGTAACGGCCCGATCGCAGCAGACCGCTCGGCAGGGCCATCTGCACCAGCGGGGAGACGGCACCCGCCGCCGGCAGCCAAGGCTCGGCCCGCATGGGTTCGCTGGCCGGGCGAAACCACTTGTCCATGGTGACCGTTTCCACGGGCCACTCAGTCGGTTCGGTGAGGAACGTCCCGGTGGTCAGCGGGGCGGTTTTGGCGGGCGGCAGCGGCAGGGGCTGCCGGAACCACGTGTCGATGGTGGGGATCTCGAACAGGCTGGGTTCCAGTACCCCGGCCCACCGGCCCGGCAACACCGGCGGGATCGCTCGGACCGGCTCGCTGGCCGGGCGATACCACGTATCCATCGTAGGCACTTCAAACAGGCTGGGTTCCAACGCACCCACGCTGTATCCCGGCAGCACGGGCGGGGCGGCGCGAACCGGCTCCGACGCCGGCCGGAACCACTTATCCAGCGTGACCAGCTCCGGCTCCATCACCGGTTCGGCAAGTCCTTGGTAGAGCCAACGATCAGCCACACATCACCTTGGGGGGGAATAGCCGACGCGAATCGGCCGAAAGCCGCGAGATCGGCCCTGTTCGATGTTTTCCAGTTGCTGCTCGGCCGGCACGCACTGCTGGCACTTCGGTCCGCAGATCGGCCCGTTGCACCGCGTGCAGTAGCCGCGGACCTTGCCGCTGCCGGGCTCGACCCGCCAATGACAACCGCAATGCACGCACTGAAGCGTGTCGGCCTCCGAGATCCCGCCAACGGGGTCCGTGGTCACCATGTAGCCGTTGGGTTTCAGCAGCGACAGCCGTGCCATGACCTACTCCTCAAACAGAATCGCGCCGGTGTACAGCCCGGTGTAACTGGCGTGAAAACCCACCAGCCCGGCCCCGGCGGTGGCGCTGGCCGGCAGCACGATCTCGCTGCCCGGTGCGGCCACCCAACGGAACGTGGCCCGCTGGTTCAGGCCGAACTTCAGCAGCACCTCCCCGGCCGAGTAGGTCGGTTCCGCCGAGTGGTTGCCCAGGTAGGCGCCCCCGGCGGGCGGATCACCGGAATCCAAGGCCGTGGGTGTCAGGGCGTCGCCCGTGCCGTCGGCCGTATGGTTTTGCAGCAGAAACTCCAGCGCGTTGTCGGCCGGCGTCCCCGTGGTGCCCACGAGCACATCGTAGATGCTGGGCCGGATTCCGGTGGTGCCCACCAGCGACAACACCGAGTCGCCCGGCGTGGACACCATGGCTTGGTCGTCGATAATCGCGTATTTGCGTCCCATGAATGTCTCCTTTCAGGAGTAAGGGATTGCTTCTAAGTGTGGTTTGGGCGGCATCGTGTATTGCGCCTGCGTGGCGGCAAACAACTCGGCAGTCGTGGGCCCCGCCCCTGCCACCCCCAACGGCACCTGCGAGCGGAGGCGGAGCATGTCGTCGATTTGCTTTGCGGACGGGACCGCGGCCCGCGACCAAAGGGCAACGTCGCCGATCAGGCCGTCGAGCCAACCTGAGCCGGTATGCTTGGCGCCTAAAACGCTAAACTCCCACGTGCCACCATTCGTGTCCGTATCAGTCTGCGCTCGACCGTCCACGTAGGTAGTAATCAAGTCGTTAGCATCTCGTACAAACGCAAAGTGACACCACGTACCTGTCGAGAGTGCAGGGGCAAAATCCAGTACCGAGTTGACTCCTGCGATTTTGAAAATCACCAACCCGGCAGCGACGCTAATATAATTGTTGTTGTTGGCGCCGGCGATAAAGCCGAATGCGCCAAACCTCACCCACATGGCAATCGTAAACGGCCCGGCAAACGAGAACGCTGGCAGTTGGACGTACTGCTCGCTGGCAGCAACGTAATTCAGTACCGACCCCCGCTCCGACATCACCCACGTCGGACCGACCGGCGTACCGTGTTTGTGTCTTCCACTCACGTCACGGAGAGTCAAGCCGGTAGGGCCGAGAGAAGTCGCATAGTGGGCAGCGAGCCCCTTCCATGCGCTGGGATCTTCAGACTCACCCGCGTAACGGGCGAAGCCTTGCTGCCAACTTGGATGATACAGATCACTCATTGCAGCTCATCAATCAATTCAAAGAACTCGATCTTGTGGCTGTCGTCATCGCCTTCCATGGCCTGGTCGGCCTTGTTCACCAGCACGGGCATCCCGTAACGGTGATAGGGCACCAGCACGCCAATATCCTGCGCCTGGACGACACCATCCGCGTCCGGCGTCAATACCAGACCACCGATGTATGTCAGTTGAAATTTCGTTTCGTCCACGGAACCGCCAGTCGAGCCCGCGTACGCGGCGTTTGCACCGCTCGCGAATCCTGGATTAGAAGTGCCCGCAGTATTGCTGGGCGACCCAGCCCACCACACCTCGATGACCTTGCCGGCAGTGGGCGCCACGTCCATATTCACGGTGAGGCGACACAACCACCGCCTGGCCCGCGTTGTGCCCAAGTCGCCCTTGGCCCCTTGCCAAGCGGCGTCAACGGCAATGCCCGTTAGGGTCATTGCGTAATCACCGCCCGCAGCCTTCCACGTCTTGGTCGTCCCGGTCTTTACAAGCGATTCATTGGCCATCGTTACCCTCCCGTAGCGAACAGGTTCACCGCGTCGTCTACCTGCGATTGCACAGTAGCGTCGCTGGCCGCTGTAATCGTTGCGACATCCTGATCCTTGTTGGCCGCAAGTAACGACCAGAGCATTTCGTCGGCGTAAGCCAGAGGATTGGGCATCACTTTGGCGGCCCAGATCAGCCGGTTGGCGTTGTTGTCCGTCTCGACGGGTTCACCCCGAATAGCCTCCGCGGCCACCGCGCAAGCCACTGTCACGCGGTTGCGCACCGGCGAATTGCTGCGTAGTTCAAACAGCTGTGCGTAAGTAGCCATATCACTCTCCGTTACTCGTAGTGTCCCGCGCCAAGTGGGCCGCACAGTTCTCCGCCAGTTTGCCGATCTTGCTCACGACCGCCTGCGAGTCTTCGTGCTGCTGCTTTTGCACAGCCTTGAAATCATCGCCGATCTGCTGCACGACCCGTTCGGTGTGTTCACGGGCCTCCGTGCGTTCCTTGCGATCTTCTTCCTTGCGCTCCTTACGTTCCTTGGGTTGTTGCTTGACCACGATCGAGTACAGCAGGAACATCATCAACCCGACGGCCCCGGCCTGCGACCACTGCGCGATAGGAAGCTCCGCCGGGGCCACTTGGCCGAAGACCATCAGCACCGCCACCGTGGCGAATCCGCATGTTTTCAACATGGTGCTCAAACCTCGATGTATACCAGGTAACCGTCCACGTCCTCGGTGCTGCTTAGGGTGATATTCAGCGCCTCGCCTGCGGCCGTTTCAAAATGCCCCACGGGCCAAAAGCCGGAACTGAACGGAGCCAGCACCGCCCCTACGAATGGTATGACGCCCGTCAGCGCCGTCGAGGCCGATGTGAAGGTCACAGCCACGGCCGCGTCGGCGCCGATCACGTAGGCCAGCACCCGGATCTTCTTGTTGGGCACCGCGGCTACCAGCTCGCCGGTGGTCGCTCGGTTGATCACGGCCCGCTTGATGGTCTGCGGGATATGGTTGACGTTCATGGTTTTGCTTCGCCTCCTAACTGATGCGGTAAGCCACGAAGGTATTGGTTGCCGTCTTGCGGCAGCGGAAGGTGGCCGCGTTGGTTTCCGCGTCCGCATGGGACGACGCGATGATCGCGGGACCGACGATGGTGAAATCGCCGCTGCCGGTGTTCTCCACCAGTGTGTAGGTGTCGGCCACTTCGTCCGGCGAAAGGTTGATGATGACGATATCGAAGGCGTCGTTCATCACGAAGTCCGACGGCAAGGCGGCGTCCATCGCCGTGCCGGTGGGCAGCGTCAGGTTGACGGTCGAGGCGTCGGTGTCCGAGCCGGTGATGATCCCGCTGAGCATCTGCGCGACGGTGAGCGTGGCCGCGGTGGTCACGGTCGTCGGGGCGCCCTGCTTGCGGGCGATCGTGCCGGCCAGCCGAATCACGCCAGCCGCGCCACTGCCGGAAGTCCCCGGGGTGATGTCCACGGGGCCGCCGTCCCCTGCGCCCGCCGAGTCCCCGCCGGTGATGGCCACGCCTCCGCCCACGCCGGTGCCCTTGCCGGCTCCACCGTCCATCCACACGTCCCCTCCGTCGCCATTGGTTGTGTTGGCGTTGGCACCCCCGGCGATCATCACGGTCCCACCGATGCCCGTCTCGCCGCCCGTGGTGGCGCCGCCGGTGATGTCCACCCCGCCGCCGTTGCCGGTCGCAGGTGCCTCCCCGCCAGTGATGCTGGCCGCACCGCCGGCGCCGGTTCCGGTCCCCACGCCTCCAGTGACCGAGGCCGCGCCACCGGCCCCGTCGGTGGAGCCGGAGGCCCCGCCTGCCATGCTGGCCGCCCCGCCGTTGCCGGTGGCCCCGGCGATTGAGGCGGCACCGGCGATTACCACCACCCCGCCGTTGACCGTGGTAGCCTGCGTCTGACCGGTAATACCCAGCGAGTTGTCCCCGCCGACGATCGCCCCGGCGATCACCGTGGTCGATGTCAGGGTGGTGATGGTCCCGATGGTCACCGTGCCGAGGTTATCCAGGACACCAGAGTCGTTCAGAGACAGCACCTTGCCGACCTGATACTCCCCGGCGGTGACCCCGTCGATCAGGGCCATTTCATCGGCCGAGGCCACCAGCACGATGTTCAGCAGGGCCGTCAGTTCGTCGAAGGCCGGCTGGTCCAGCGTGCCCTGCCGGAGGTTTTTCTGTAAGTTGGGGGAGATCATTGGTCTTTTCTTACCTCTTTGGGAGACTCGCTTTCAGGCAACGGATTCACTGTGAACCCGCCGCCCTCTATCGCCTCGATCTGCTCACGTTTGACTTTTCCTGACAGCAACGTCAGCACAAGCTCGTGCAGGAACATCCGGTTGGCCTCGGCAGCATCAAGCTGCTCGGCCAACCTGCCGTACATTTCGTGAATCCCCAAGGGACTCTCCTTTATCCAACTCGGTAGCCTACGAAAGAGGTAGATCCGGTCATTCTGAAGATCCAGGTGGCACCATCCGAAGTTCCAGCCGCACCAGGTCCAACTGTTACGTCACCAACGAAAGTAACATTTCCGTCACCCGCCGTTAGCGTACTAATATCATCCCCCCCCGCTCCGAGGGTGATGACGTGCAGACGAAAAGCATCCCCAGTGGTAACTCCAGCCGGAAGCACCGCCGCGATCTCCGCTCCAGTCGGAGTAGTCAGGGTGGCCCCCGTGGTAACTGTGTGGACAACAATCCCGTTTACAAAATCCGCCGCCGCAATAGTCTGAGCCCCAGCGGCTTCTGCGGTAGGTGCATCCTGCGCAAAGAATGTATCCCCTCGGAGGATAACGCCACCCGCAATCCCCGACCCAGACGCACCTGGAGTCAGAGTAACATTACCACCGGCGCCAGATCCGGCAGAAGCACCGCCCGTCAAGGATGCCGCGCCGCCAGCACCAGATCCCTTGCCGGCACCACCAGTAACAGAAGCAGCACCGCCGGCACCGTTTGTGGCATTAGCATTGGCACCACCCGTCACGGATACTGCGCCACCCGTACCCGCAGCACCACCGGTAGTTGCACCACCCGTCAAGGATGCTGCACCGCCATTGGCGTTACTGCCAGGAGAAGACCCGCCGACAATCGTCGCGGCTCCGCCGTTACCAGTAGAAGATCCGCCGATACCTCCAGTAACCGTGGCGGCACCGCCGGCACCAGTCGTTGTTCCAAGGCCACCGGCCATAGAGGCCGCGCCACCGGCACCCGCGGTAGAGCCAGATGCTCCACCGGTCATTGAGACAAGCCCGCCAGCACCTGTGGCCCCGGCGATCGACGCGGCACCGGCAATCACTACCGTACCGCCATCGACCGTGGTGAGCTGGGTCGTGCCGGTGATCGCTAGTTCGGCAGCCCCCGCGCTGAATGCCGCGGAGACGTTCAGAATGGCCAGCACCTCGTCGTAGGCCCGCTCGTCGCCCAGGGCGAAGCGGACGTGCCGTTCGGTATGAACACTTACTGACATGGTATAGATCTCCTTGGTTTGGTGTTACTTAGGGGGTGGCGTTGAGTTTCTCGTCCGCCGCGTGCATCGCGTCGGTCTTGGGGATGGTCACGTCGACCAGCCCGCGGCAGTCCAGGCCGTCTTTGAGGCATTTTCTCCGGATGTGCCCTTCCGGGTCGGCCTGGGGCACCAGGGCCTCGGGGTCCAGCGCGGTGCAGGCGATGGCCGGGTTGTACACGTCGTGCGTGCCGGGCCGGATTCCCCTCGCCCGGCAGTTGGCCAGCAGCTTATTGAAATTCTCCTCGTCGCCGGCGAACTGGTCCGCCAACGTGCCATGGCCGCGGGTCAGCCGCTCGCTGCCGAAGACGGCCGGCACGCCCAACGGGCTGCGGAGTTCACGCCGGCGTCGGGCCCGGAATTGGCGTTGTTGGTCGGTCATGCGGCGTTTCCTTTAGGTTTCGGCCGGCTACGAACGGCAGCCGCCTGGGCCGCCGATTTCTGTTTCGCCAGGCGCAGGTCGAGTGTTCCTTTTTGCTGGGCCTGGGTCATCTCCAGCACGTGCTGCTGCTGGTCCTGGGTCATCTCCTGCGTATGCTTTTCCTGGTCTTGCTGTTGGTCGACCTGGTGTTGTTGCTGGTCGAGCTGCATCTCCTGCTGTTTCTGTTGCATCTCCAGTTGGGCCTGCGCCTCGGCCGGGTCCGGCTGCGGCGGCGGGCTCTGTGCCTGCATGGCGCTGGTGTCCATCTCCACGGCGTCGCCCCACTTCTGGATCAGCGCGTTGATGGGTCCAAAGTCGCCGGTCACCTGTTCGCGCTGCTGGAGGATGGGCCCCAAGATGGGCAGGGCCTCGTTGACGTTGCCCACGTCCCGTTGCCGGTTGGGCTTCTTCGCGGTGCCCGCCTCGATGCGGTAGTCGATGTCGCGGACCGTCCGCTCCACCGGCGTGTTGACGATGTAGCGATCCCAGACTTGCACTCCCATGGGGCCCAGCAGGTCGGCCACGTCGCGGCCTTGGACGTGAAAGCGGATCGTCAAGGCCTCCCGCAGGGCCGCGTCGGTCATCCACTGCTCGACCTGGCTGGCCATGTGATCGGGCCGGACCGACATATTTTGCTGTTTGATTTGCGCGCCTGTGGCGGAGCGTTCTTGCTTGCCGCCCGGGTTCAATCCGTAAACCAGCTCGGTCAACCCAACCCGCTTGTCGAAGAGCTGAAGAAGGGCGTCGAGGATTTTCCAAACGTCGAAGTTCGTGGGCGGGTGTTGGAGGAAGCTAACCACGTTGTCGAGCGACCCGTGGCCATCGGCCAGCCGCATCACGGCCAGGTCTTCGCCCTTCTTCAAGACCTCTTCCACTTGGTCGGCGGCCGACTCCAGCACGGCCACCAGGTCCCGGCTGGAGGTCCAGATCCTGTTACACAAGTGCGACAACAGCACGTTGATGGCCTTCAGTTCGCCGAGGCCCGGCGCCAGTGGTGCGATTGGCCACGCCGATCTCGGCTTGCTCTGGAAATCCAAGACGGCGCACGGCCACTTGCCATCTCGCCAATGCGGCGTCGGCCATGCAAAGGCCCGGCGGACCTCGTCGTTGGCGCCCCCAATCAGACGCTGGCTGGGGAGGTTCAGCGGGAACGGGACCCCATCGGCAACCTCCAGGTAGCAATAGTCGCCCACCACGCCGTCGAGCTGGTGTTTGATGTTCGGGTGGATGCCGGTGAGTTTGGTGCCCGGTCCACACCGCGACCAGATCTTGTAGTAGACCATCAGGTCCTGGGCCTGGCCCATCACCTGTTCGTGCGTGGCGTCCGGATTGGCCTCCCGTTCGCTCTGCGACTCGAAGCTTTCCCGGTTCCCCAGGCCCTTGAGGCTGTCCGGCGGCAGCTTCGCCTTCCGCTCCACGTACCACACCGGGTGCGTGCATCGCTTGACGATCCACCAGGCCGTGTCGAGTGATTCCGCGTCCGGGTCAATAAACAGATTGTCGACGGTGTCGTAAAAGGAGCCGACCATGGTCCGGTCACTGCCGGGCGGGGTGTAGGTCTCCTGCCAGAGCACGCCGCGGCCCTTGATGAGGGCCTCGGTGATGGCCGACTGGGCGTGCTTGTGCAGTTCCAACTCGAAGGGGGTCCAGTTCAGGTACCGCTTCATAGCGTCGGCCACGGTCCGCCGGTGCAGCGCGTCGTCGGCCTGGGCCTGTTGGATCTGCTGGAGCTGGCCGCTGACCTGCTGCACGAACATGGCCGCCTGGATCACCTCCGGCGGGGCCGGTTGTTGCTGCTGCATCCCCTGCTGCGGGGCCTGTTGCTGTTGCTGTTGCCACTGCTGCAACACCTGCTGCGCCTGGTAGTATTGTTGGGGATCAATACCCAGCAGCTTCAGTTGCACGTCCGGCTCGATCTCCATCGGCTCGCGCGGCTTGGCCGTGCGGATCGGGTTCCGCCAGTAGAGCACGGGACCGAACAGGGCGACTAATTCATACGCTTTGGCAATCGTGAGCTTAAAGCGTGGATTGACCGGCCCATCCTTTTGATTCCAGAACTTCTGGGCGTACTTGGGGTCCCATAAAAATCCCGTGGCCGCGGAGAAGAACATGTTGCATTCGTCGGCGATCTCCTGAAACGGCGCTTTGGCCTCCTCGGCCCGGCGGATCTTGCCCAGCCAGGCGTCGGTCAGTTGTTTCAGCGGATGGATGCCTTGCAGGATGCTCATGCGTGCTCCACGCGGCGTTGTTTACCCGCCACCACGGCGCCTACCCGTTGATGGGTCCAGGCGCCGCCCAGGATGGCCGCCGTCTCGGAGGCCGTCTTGCCTTCGTCGATCAGCCGCAGGACCTTCTTCTCCTCGTCCGAGAGCGGCCGGCGCTGTTTGGGCATCAGCCCGGGTACCAGCCGCCAGGCGCCCCGGTGCGCGCGGGCCTCGGGGTTGCGCTTCTGAAGTTGCGGGTCCTCGATGTGGACCACGCCATAGACCAGCTTCGCCGGGCCGTGTTTCTGGAAGACCCGCAGGGTCACGCCATGGCTCTCCTGCGGGTCGGCCACCAGGGCCGGCACGGGGGTGTCGTTGCGCTGACCGGTCGGCAGCCACTGCACGGGCGTGGCCACGTAGACCGTCGGCGGCCGGAACTTTTCATCGTTGTCGTTGGGCATGGGTCTTTTCCTTTTCAGTAAACGTGGGAGGGTTGGGTGTAGCGTCCGCTGCCCGGCCCCAGGTGCAGGCCGTCGCCGCCAAAACCGCGTTTGCGCTGGTCGTGCTCTTGGAAGTCTTGCCACATGCGGTACCCCGGCGAGATCACGCGGCGCGGGCTCTTCGGCGGGAAGTAGCCCGGGTTGTAGGCGGCGAGGTATTCGAGGCAGTTACCGGCCACGAACGGCTTGCCGTTGCGGCGGACAATCAGCGTTCCGTTGGGGACGGAAGCACAGTAGACCGGGCCGTCATAGGGGACCGACTCGAAGTTCGGGCGGTTCTTACTGTCGCGGAGGCCCCCGAAAGGCACGGTCCATTCCGAGACTATATACAGCGGGCGTGACTGGCCGGTTCGACCCTGAATGGTGTACTCAGAAGCTGGTCGCACTCGCACGCTCGCAGAACACCCGAGCTTGATGAACAGTTCCTGCACGTCATCCGCCAACAGCGGGCTGACCGTGGCGTAATTTCGGCGTCCGTGTTGGACGTTGCCGTCCCCTAGGACTGCGCCAACCAGGTATCGCCGAATCACTTCCGGCGCGGCGTCACGAATCCACTGGGGCACCCGCTTCGAGTAGACATTCCCGTATGGGTGCAGGTACGTCCAAAGCTGCTTGCTGGAGCAAGAGAAGCCATTGCGAGAAGCCGTCCAGTGCCAAGGCAACTGGTCTAAGAGAGCCTGTAAAAGGATCCGCTTGGTGGCGTGTCTCTGGCTGAGTGTTACACGATACCCATTGCCTGGGCACTTGGGGTCGCTGTCGCAGCAACCCTCGGCGATGTACCATCCGATAAACTCCGCGAAGACGCCCGGGTCTAGTTCCTTTTCGAGTCCCTTGCCATTGGCCATCCGGGGCACAAGCACCTGGTCATAGTGGCGCCCCGCCCATTGGGCGTGGAGCTTGATCCGATCCCATCGGGATAAGTGTTGTGCCTCCTTGACGACCGGACGGCCACCGTCGTACCCGACGTGTGCCTCTTTTGGGTACACAACCATCCGATGGCCAGGAGTCACCAGGGCATCGAGTTTGTGGCCCCCGAAGGCGATCAGTTCCGAATGGTTGTTTTGGCGGATCAAACCGGTGGGGTGCTGATACTCGATGGCGTCGGTGTCAAGATTCACAGTGGCCAGCGACTCCATGCCCGTCAGTTCCGGAAAGCGGCTCCAGCCGTCATTTGTCAATACTTCGGTGTCCCCGGAAAAACAGTTCATCAGGTGGTTGTGTTCGGTGATCGGTTTGTCGCTGACCTCGTCCCGGCCGACCCGCTTCTCGTAGCGGTCGAACTCCTCGATCATGTTCGGCAGCATCTCGCGCACCAGCCGGAACCGCGGCGGGGCGTCCTCGCGCGGACGCAGCCACCGGTGGACCTCCATGATCCGGCCGGGCACGTCGTCGCTGCCGGGGAAGAACCCGTGACCGGTCGTCTCGCTGCGGATGTCCAGCCGCGTCAGCTCGTCGGTGTACTGCTGGCGGACGGTCATCCCGCTGCCCATCTCGTGCTGGCGGCTGCCGTGGTCGTCGATGATAAACGCCCGGAACGAGTGGCCGTCCAGCCGCGACCGCACGGCCTGGGCAAACTTCACCGCGTCGCAGTTCTTGATGTACAACTCGTCGTAACAGACGCAGACCTCGCCATACGCCTCCGGCGGCGGCACGGCGGCGAACAGCACGGCGCCGATCGTGCGGCCCGGGTCGACGACCATGTAGCGAGTCCAGTTGCTGGGTACCTGCTTCCTCGCCAGGGCCCGATTCAAGCGGGTGTCCCCTTGATCGTCCGGCAGGCCGTGTACGTCGATGTGGAAGGTGGGGTAGACCTTGCCGGAATGTTCCGGGAACTGCCCCTGGTCCCGGCTGCGGCGTTCTTCCGCGCTCCAGCCCTTCAGCCGTTTCCGTTTCTGGTCCTCGTCAATGAACGGGTTGCCGGAGAACGTGATCACCCACTCGGCCACGTCGGGTTCGGCCATGCCCCGGTCCGCTTCGGCCCGCTTGGCCAGGTTCCGCAGGGCGTAGTTGCTGCCCCAGGGCCACACGCTCCAGTGCAGCCGCCCCTTCATATCGGAGAGGCGGGCCTCGAATTCGCCCAAGTGACGGGGATATTTCAGGTCCTCGTCGATGTGGATCACGTCCACCGGGTCGCCCATGGGCGGCTCGCCGCCGCTGGGGAAGGCGTGGATCTCGGTCCCCTGCATGGGATGCCCCTCGGGGAACTGCAACCGGAGGACGTTGAAGATCCGGCGGCCCTTGTCCTTCCAGGAAAAGTTCTCGAAGGGGGCGTAGCGGGCGGGGATCAGCGGCGGGGCCGGCTTGCACTTCTTTTCGTTGACTTTGTCCCACTGGTCCCAGGGCCGCCAGGCACGCCACTGATGCGTAACCGGGTCGCGGATGATCTTGTAGGCCCCGGGCTTGAACAACAGCCGGTAGGCCGTCCGCCCGATCTGGCCCTCTTCAAAGCACACCAGCCAGATCAGCAGCGCCCGATCGGTGGGGAATTTTCCATAGGGGTCCAGCCCTAGTGCGGCGCGGGCCGTTTCGATGTAGCAGGTCAGGCTCTTTCCGCTGCGGTTGCCACCACGAAGGATTCGCTCGCTGGCCAGCGACTGGTGGAAGGCGTCCTGCAACGGCAGCGGTTCGTAGAGCGTCAGCGCCTGGCGCCGCCGCCGGCCCAGTTCGGCCGACGCATTGCGCAGCCGCTGGGCCTTGGTCGCGTCGGTCATCGTGGCGGTGAAGTCGAAATCAAGCAGATTCGACACGTTCGCGCTCCTGGGTAATGCGTCGCAGTTCGGCGGCCGGGATATGGTCGATTTGCTCCATCACCAGGCGGTTGATCTCCTCGGCCAGCTCCTTGTCGGTCAGCCCGGCCAGCGGTGGCAGGCTGGCCTGGTAGGCCGTGCTGGCGACGATGATCTTGGTGATCGCCACGCAGGCGTCCAGCACCGTCTTGCTGCCCGGGTGATTCGTCGCGGCCGTTTGGATCTGCTTGTAGTAAAAGTCTGCAAACTTTTCCAACGACCCGTACTTCCCGATCAGGGCGTTGTTCAGGTCGGTGATCGTCGAGGCGGTGATCCCGACCATGGCCTTGATGGATTCCCGCCACTTGTCGACCGACTCCTTTGCCGTGCGCTCGGCGGCGGTGACCAGCGGCGAGGTCTTGTGGCAGTCCAGGCAGAGCGGCAACTGGTTGTCGTCCATCTGCACGGTGAAGATGAACTCCGCGGCGGCCTTTTGCTGTCCACACTGCCGGCAGACCCTTATCGCCGGCGGCAGTGCGGGAACAGGAAAGGTCGACTTGGGGCTCATGCGGGATCTCCCTTATCTTCCTCCGAGAGCCAGGGCCCGGCCGGGTTGACATACGGTTGGTAGGAGTCCTTGATCGTCAACTGCTGGCCCTCGAACTCCGGCGGCGGCATCCGCCGTTTGGCGTCCTCCACCGTTTCGTCCCGGCCGATCTCGGCCTGGAGATTGCCCCGACGGTCCTGAGTGATCTTCGTCGCGTCGGCTACCTTGACCACTCCCGGCCACTGCACCCACCACAAGGTGTGGTCGACCGAAGGTTTCAGGGGCCGCACGGCCTGCACCACGTCGGGGAACATCGAGTCGTAGTCGTGGCCGCAGGCGATGCCATCCACCCGGGGCGTCCATAGCCGCAGGTCGGTGGCGATGCCTTCGGCCGAGTGGTCCCCGTCGATGAAGATCAGATCGAACTTCTCCGGCAAGTCGGTCTGCTTGGCCGCCTCTACGGAGGTCATCTCCAGCGCTGCGATGCCGACGGTGTCACTGGCGTAGGCCTCTATGTTCTCCCGGAAGATGGCCCTGACGTTCTCCGACCCGTAGAGCTTCGCGTTGGCTTCGCAGAGATCGCCCGGGGCGCCCTTCCAGGTGTCCACACACCACAGGTGGCCGCCCTGGGGTCCCAGACCGGCCAACATCGCGCAGGCCGACGCCCCGGCCCAACTGCCGATCTCCAGAATCTTCAGCGGCCGGTCACGCTCGGCTGCCAAGCTGGCCACCAGGCTCATCAGCCGGTCGAGTTCCGGGTCCATCGTGTTGCCGGACCAGGACCCATCGTGGCTGTGCTCTACCAGGTCTTTGCTGTACTTGCGTTGGATGACCTCGAACTTGGCAAGGTCACTCCGCATGATCTTCGGCTCACGGCAGAGCGGCATCGACCCGTCGAAGGGGCTGGCTGCTTGCTGGCCGTTGCCGCCTGGCGCACTTCGCGCTGCGTCCAGGCGTTCTTGTGTGAGGTTGGCCTCAGCGCCGCCCAGTGTGTACCGGTCGCTCCGCAGGCCCGACTCCCAGGCTGTCCGCAGGGTCTCGCCCACCTCGTTGGCCCCAATAATGGCCGGCTTGCCCACAATCCACGGTTTGGCGTGACCGGCCCAGGCATCCCAATTGCAGTATTGGGGCACACCCAGCAGCGAGGCGTTGCGGGTGAAGAACACGTCTTCGGTGCTGGCCTTCTCGCTTTCGAAGGCGTCGGTCCACTCGTAGGAAAACCACGGGGGAGGAACCACGTCGACCGTCCGCATGTCGATCATATAAAGGCCCGTGGGCAGGGCGCCGACCAGTTCGATGCCCAGTCGCTGGGCTGCCTCTTCGCGTGTGAACTGACTCAGGTCGAACACCTGATTCTCCGGCTCGTTCTGATTGATCCTCCAATGGAACACGTAGATGTTCGACGTGCCCCCGACGTGCGGCGGCGGGACCGGGCCACAGTAAGGAGCACCGATGCAACAGGGCCCCTTGTCGAAGTGTTGCCAGAGGAAGTCGAACGACGTGTCCCAAAAGGGTTTTGCCAATAACTGGTGCCCACTGTCGATGTCGGGAATCTGATCGCTGTCGATCATCACCAGCACGTCCACGCCGGCGTCGCGCGCGCGCCTCAAGGCCAGGTTGCGGACCATAGGGATAGGCGTGTCGGCCATCTTGAACCGCCAGATCTCGTCTTCGCAGCGGTCGTCGGCCTTGATCTTCGGAACGGTGGCTCCGATCCAGTCGCCCACCGCCGGGTGTTCTGATTCGGTCGATCCATTACCGGCGTAGGGGAACCGAGCTACGCCGATTTTCAGTTTGCGTGACTGCATGGTGTGAACATCCTTTATGTCGAGGGGGGTGCGGGTTGGTTGCGGGGTTGGGGTACGGTAGTTATGAAAAAGCCGTGACGGCGAGGCTGGGTAAGCGACACCGTCACGGCCACCCGTCCGAAGCGCCTCGGGCCCTCGCTCGGTTACGTTTCGGGTTGTTGGTTACCACATCTCCAGATTGACCAGGATGTCCGCCGCCGTCTGGGCAGTCGTCTTGGCTGAGAGTGCCCGGCCGATCCGGTTTTGAAGTTGCTTGAACACCAGGGGGATGGTCACAGAGGCGCTGTGGGCGAGGCTGGTACTCTGTTTGGCGACCCGCCCCTGCGCGTTCACGGTGGCACCTGCCGAGGAACCCGCGCTGGCAGCCACCAAGTGGTCCAGCGCCGAGATGTCGTCGTTAGTAACGCCATCGGTGGACACTTCCGGCGTGATCATCAAGGTGGGGCCCTGGATTTGTAACCAGAACAGCTCACCCACGGGAACACCGCCGCTGGGCCAGAATTCGTCCACGACACCGGCAACCGCCTGGGCCGTCTCGAAGGCATAGCCATCGACTCGCCGAAACTCAGAGCCAGCCTTCCAGCTCACGAGGCTTTTGGGCCGCAGCACGCAGGATGCCACGTTCCGGACGGCCATACACACCACGTCCCCGCCAGTCCGGCGGGCCCGCAGGTTGTAGGTCGTTGCGGCGGCCGACTTGAACGCGCGCCGGGTGGATTCCCGCTCCACGCCGCCGTAATTGCCGGACGCGACCGTCGTGCCGGTGCCATGCCATCCATGGCCCCGCTTGAACATTTTTTCTCCATGATCCATGGGTATCTTCTCCTATTGGGAGTTGAAGTCGTGTCAAGTACGTAGCAGTATGAAACTCACCTTGCTCAGGCGGTGAAGTCGGCCAGCTTCGAGAAAAACTTCGGTTGGAACACCAGGTTCCCGTCGAAGCACATCAGGAACTTGAAGCTGCGGGTGTTGATGTCGAACTCCGGTCCGCGGGGCACCCAGAGCTGCGGGGTGAGCACCCGCAGGCCCATCTTGTCGAAGTTCAGTATGTAGCCAACGCTGGCCGTCATGCCAAACTCGGTGGTGATGTAGATGCCCTCTTGCCGCAAGCCCTGGCCGTCGAAGCCCAGGTCGTCGCCCATCTTGTGCGGCACGCTGACGCGGAACTTCGGCTCCTGGGCGTTTTGGTAGTCGAAGAAGAGGTCCTCGGCCAGCAGCAGCATGTCGGGGTGCCCGGTGCGGCCGGTGGTCAAGCGGGTCCAGATGATGGCCTGCCGGATCACCCGCTCGCAGTTCGAGAGCCAGTCGGTGTTTCCCGTCCAGGCCGTAGAGGCCCAGTTCAGCAGACGCGGGCTGAGGTAGTCGTACTCCGGGGTCCCGTTTCCTGACGGCCAATCTTTGGCCAACTGCACGGTGCTGGGCATGGTACTCAGGTCACTCGACCAGGTCCCCGCCTCGGCGCCCGGGGCGGTCGACTTGCCGCCGTAGGTGTCCGACGGGGCCTCGATCTTGTCGGCCGCCAGGCAACTCCCCGCCCCGCCCATAAACGTCTCCAGGCCGTCTATGCGGCTGGTGTTCGTGCCGCCGTCGTTGTACAGCTCGGTGCCGAACTGGTCCTCCAACGCCTGCCGCATGTCCTTCATCGTGCTCTTGTAGCGGTTGATCAGGGCTGAACGGCCCTTGTTCTTCTGCCGCTCCTGCTCGGTCATGGCGTCGGTGGTGAGATAGCCCTTCCAATCCAACACCAACTGGCGGAACTTGTCCGACGGCTCGAAGTCGATCACCCCGCCGGTGTAGGCCTCCACCTCTGGCAGGGCAAATTTGACCTGGTGACGGATCTCGGTCCCGTCGAGGTTCATCTCGATGTTGCCGCGGTTTTTCAGCTCGCGCCAGATCTTGCGGTCGCGGAGCGTCAGGTCCTCCGCCCCCTTTAAGTACCGGCGAGCGGTCGTGTTGATGATCTGGGAAATTTCTGCTTCGTGCATGGCAAAAGCCCTCGTGTTTTACTACTGGGTTGGTGGCGTGTTACTTGATGCCGGCCTGGTCGAAGCCATGTTCGAGCATCGTTGCCAGTTCGGCGTCCGGATTCACCGGGGGAGGGCCACCGGGTTGCGCACCGCCGGCCATGGATCCCGCCCGATTGGCGTTGGGACCGCCGAGGACGCCGTCCATAAAGCGGGCGTCACCGGCGAACTGATCCTTGGTCAACTGCGCCTGCGAGGGCTGAGTGGGTGTCTGCATCGGCGTGCTGGTGCCGGGCACGGCCGGTTGTGAGTTGGGTGGGGTGCCGGGTTGTTGGCCGGTGGGCTGCTGCGGTGCCGGCGGTGCCTGTTGAAAGCCGGTCACCATTTGCAGGGCGGCCTGGGGCACCAGCGCGGGGTCCATATTGCTCCGCATGAGATAGCCCAGCATCTCGTGGTAGGCTCGGCCCTGGGGCGTGAAGGCCTGCTGGCCGGTCTGCGGGTCGGTCAGGACCCGGCCCTGAGCGTCCTTCTGCAGCAACAGATCCTGGTTGTCCATCACGATCGCGTGGTAGAGCTGCTCGGTCCGCTGTTGCGTGATCTGGGCCTGGCTGACCTGGGCCTGCTGGTCTTGGGCCTTGGCGATCTCCTCTTGGATCAGCTTGCGAACCGGCTGTTCGACGCAGGCGTAGGGGTCGCGGGCCACTTTGTCGATGTTGGCCCGCCAGGCCATGCGGTGCTTGTTGTAGCGGTGGGCCAGGTCGGGCTGACCGCCCGGCTTGACCACGATCACCCCCTCGGCATTGGTCTCCAGGAGCTGCTCCATCGCCGGGTCCCACTCGGGCAGTTCACCCCAGTAGGGCTTTTCCGGTGCCGGCTGGCCCGCACCGGGCTGCTGAGGGGTCGGCTGCTGCGGAGCCTGCCCCTGCCGCTGCTGTTCGATCATCTCGTCGATCTGAGTCGCGTAGGGCAGCATGGCCTTGGCGTACTGCAACAGCGGCTGGGCCTGCTGGTACTCCCCGGCGGCCTGGATCTGGGACGCCACGTAGTCCATCGCCGCGTCCTCGTCGGCGAACTGCTCCAGGTCGATCCCCCGGTTCTTCAGGGCGTCGCGGTATCCCGGGTGCGGCGCCGGCGGGTCCGGTGGGGGAGGCTCCGACGGAAACTCCGGTTCCAGATAGGCCGGCGATGGGGGATCCGGCTGGGGCTCGGGCGCCGGTTGGGGATCCGGTGCAGGGGCCACATCGGTGGGCGGACCGGCCGGAGGCGGGTCCTGGGCCGGGGCGCTCGTGGGGTACATGTGGCTGACGTTGTTGTCGGGAAGCTGGGTCATCTTGAGGCCTCGGGGAGTTTGCGAGGAAAAGGGCCGTTCCCCGATGCCTAAACTATTTCTGGAATTCGTTCCCCACTCAGATACCAAGTGTTGACAAGAAAGGCACAAAGATTGTAGAAAGAGGTGGGATTTCATGCGGACAGGCGTTTTCTGACAGTTTTGATAAGATGGCCGGAGGGACGGATGCTGCGGTGGTTGTGGAAAAAGGTATGGCGGTGGTTGGCCGGCAGGCGGGCCGAATCGCCCGAACAGCATCTGGAGCTACGCGGGTTTTTCCAGCAGGCGTGGCGATGGAAGTGCGGCAAACCGGAAGAAGCGCCCCCGTTTGGTGCCCACCCGCCCTTAGAAGAACTCCGAAAAACCGAGTGGAATCCGCGGTTCATCGAGTTGATGCAGAACCGGCTCATCATGGGTTCGTTCCGCTACTACCTCTTTCGGGACCCCAGGAAGTGGACTTCGGACCTGCCGGCAGGGCTGCGGAAGAAGCTGGCGGCCTACGAGGAGACCGGCAACACCGAGAACCTGGTCGATATCGCCAACTACGCCCTCTTGGAGTTTTCCCGCCCCAGTCACCCGAACGCCCACTTTCACGCCGACGATGACCACGCCCATTGCCCGGAGAAGAGTGACCAATGGAAGTCTCTGAAATGTCGATCAGCCAGCTCCGCCGCGAACTCAGTGGAGCTGGAGAAGCCGTCGTGGACTCTCCGAGAGCCACGATCCTGTGCCGTGAATTGCAGCGCCGGGAAGAAGAGCTATCAGGCGAGTTCTACCACGCTCTCGGTGTCCGGGACGCCTTCGCCGCCACGTGCGCCGTGATCCGCCAACGAGGCGTGGTCGAGGGCGTGCGCGATCTCGTCTCGCAACTCCGCCGCCTGAGTCCCGAGAATCCGCACATCGAGCCAGTGCTGAAACTCCTCGACGAACACGAGAAGGAAAGGAAAACCCATGTGTCGTCCCCCCGATGAAGAGATCACCCCCCAGGAGGTCCATCGCTTGTCGTTCTTGTCCGACGCCCAAGGGACGGACGCGCCGGAGATCAGCGACGACGAGAAGATCCCCCTGTACGACGCCCGCAAGATAGAAAAAGGCCTCACGCCAGGGCTCTTGGCCCGCTGGGGCCAACACGGCGTGAAGGGCCGCAGCGGGCAGCGGATCTACCTGAAGGTCGTCAAACGGGGCGGAACACCCGTGACCACCCTCGCCGATTACCGCCGATTCTGCGACGCCTGTACCGAGGACAGCCGCTATGCCATCGAGTAGAAAACCGCCGTGGACGATTGAATCCACCCTCTACAAAGCAACAGCCGACTTGGGGCAGGCCGCCTATTTCCCCCTGGCGAACGTCGCCGCGGTGGAGTTGGATCCCAGAGGAATGGCCGCCGTCTAACTGAAGTCCGGCCACAGGCTCGTCATCCGCAACGCCAAGCGGCTCATCGAGGCGCTCGAACTGTACTACGCCACCAGCATCCAGGGGGTGACGACCCCGGAAGACACCGATGACAACACCGACTGACCCACCCTCCGACCGTGAATGGCTGGTAGACTTCGTCAAGAAGTTTCACAAGGCCCCATCGCCGGAAAGATTCCGAGTATTTAACGTAGCCGCCGACCGCAACTGCCCTACCTTCGGCTCGCGTACCGGTGCCATCGTTACCTACCGCGACACAGAGGGGCTGAGGCTGATCGGACGCCCCTTCGGCTACCCTATTCGCGATTGGCTGATCTGTGTTGGCGACCGCTCGACCATCACGAAGTCCTACGTCAGGCCGCTGATCCCGCTGGATGCCATTATTCGGATAGAGGCGTTGGCCCCGTCTTCGATGCCAACCGACCCCCACCCCAAAATCCTCTGGCAGCACCCCGACTACGACCTATTGCACGCCATCGCAGCTCTCCAGGCCGAGAATCGACCGCCGCAAAGCCGATTTGAAAAGGCGATGCGAGGGCAATTCCTCGACGCCTTCCGCGGCCTTTTCAAAACAGGCCCCACATGACCCCCCTCGAACTCATCGACAGCCTCCCCAAGGACGACGACGGCCTGACCCGTGACCCGCTGGTCATCACCTGGGACGCGGGGCAGGAAAACCAGCCGAAGCTCAGCTTGGCCGTCGGCCAAGCTGACGGGTCCCAGACAGGACAAGGCAACATCTACTGGCGCCATAGCGAACACTGGCCGGTCGACCGACACCGCGACTACGTCTACGTCTTCAGTATCGCAACAGGGGCCGTCCTCATCCCCGCCGACGCCATCCTCCGGATCGAACGGTGGTTGGATCTCCCTAGCCGTCTCGCCTCAGATATTATTCTCACCCCAGACCGACTCCTCTTCGAGCACCCCGACTACCAACTTAAGGCCGCACTCGAAGAGCTGCAACGCCACGCCCCCTGCCGGCATGAGTGGAACCTAAACACGCTGGCGTGCCGACTCTGCGGCATCTCGCAAGCGAAACACGCGACGCGTTACCGACTGCCCGCAACGAGTACCTCATGACCCCTGAAGCCAAACTCGTCCGAAAGGCCATCCTCGCCCTACCGCAAGAGGACAACATGACCCGTGACCACCTGTCGGTCGTCATCGACAACGGGAAAGAGAACCAGCCCCAGCTCGAACGCCTGTTCGGCAGGGTCGCAGTGGCCACAGTAGAAAAAAACCCTAGAGCGAGGGCCAAGTACCTCTATGACCGCGACGGCGACCACCTCCTAATCATGCCCCCAGGCTTCGCGCATCTCATCCCCCTCGACGAGGTAATGAGGATCCACCCCGTCCGAATCACCGCCCTCGTGGATCCCGCACCCCCCATCTACCAGCACCCCGACTTCCAGGCCAAACAGGTCCTGGAGGAGTTGCAGGCAAAGCCCAGCACCCTGGACTTCTATGTTGATGGGTGGAACTACAACGACGCCCTCGACGCCGTCCATTACGCCTCTGCGTCCCTCCCGAAGCCCCAGTGAACCTTACCTAGTGTGACACGACTATTTCGTGAAAAACTTCCACCTGGCGAGGTTACTAAGGTGGCGGAGGCGATTGGGGCCGGCACCCCCTTCCGTAACTCCTTACGGGGCAAGGGGTTGTGATGACACGCCCCGAATGGGACGTGTTTTCAGCACCCCCTACCTATACATCCATGCACGATATCAACCTTGCTTCGCACCCCACATGTAGTAGTGTTGGCACGGTGCGCGAGAAGAGAGAAGAGGAGAGCACGCCGAAGCAGACTGGCCTACCGGGTGAAGGCGTCAAGCGTTGAAACTCCCCCGCCCATACTGATTGTGTGTCGGGGGCCAATGATTACAAGTGGGGCACCCGATGAAATGCCCGCAGTTTGCCGGAGGATGCCGGAACTCGGTTCGTGTCAACGACTTGCGTCAATCGTCCCGTTTCCAATGTGTCCGCTTGGCACGAATCGGGGGGATGTTCAAACATCCGCACGGGTGGCACGTGATCATCCGGTCTGCAATAAGGATTGCGTGCGTGCGTGAAAGAAACATTGGAACATCGGCCGGCGGGCGAATCGGGGGATCGGCCTTGCGGTCTGCCGGTTTCCGCTTGACCGGCCGGTATGATGCACTCGAACGAATAGTCGATTCTCGGCTGTTCAACCCTTTACCCCTATCCGGAGTACAGTATGAGCACCACAACAACCGCCTACCAGTTCCCCACCACCTACACGTTGCAAGACCGCAAGGCCGTTCGGGCCGCCTTCGGAAAGGGGCGATTGACCGAAGAGGAGTACGATCTATGGGAAGCCGAAGCTGATGCATCCAAGCCGGCCCCATCCGCCAACGGCGATCCCTTTGCCGGCGTCTCGGTCAAGGCTGGCATCAAGGGCGGCTTGACGATCTCCGGCTTCGGCGGCTTTCCTAAATGTTTCTACGCGGAGGAACTATTCCGCTTCGTTGGCAACCTGGAACTGATCCACGGTTTCGTGCGAACCCATTGGGACACCCCATGGGTCGGCAAGCTGGCCGACAAGCCAAAGGGCGAGAAGACAACCCGCAGCATCGACCTCAGTTTCAAGCGGGGGAAAGAACGGGCCGCGGAAGTCGAGAAGGTGGCCTTGCAACGTGCGGCCGACTACCTGGCATCCATCGGCTACAAGCCAACCGAGTAAGGTGGCCGAGTGCGCCCCCTGGCTGGCAGGGGTCGCCTATCGTTCCCCTCCCCCCTCCCCCCTACCGGAGTTAGCCATGTGTCTCAGCCTACAACAAGCCCTTGCCGAACGTATTGCCTTGCAGCCCGTCATCGACCCCTTGATGATCGCATATCCCCTTTGCAGTGCTTGCGGGGGATTAGGGCACATCACCAACTACAACACGCCTCCCGGCTCAAGAGGTCGCGTGCGAACGTGCACGGCTTGCAACGGCTCGGGGGATGATCGCAGCCTACCCTGCCGGCCCTTAGACGCTGGGCAAGAGGCCGCTGCTTGGGACAGAAAGTACCTTGTCAAGCTGTAGACCTACACAAGCGCCCCTGCCCGCAAACAGGGGCTTTTTTGTAGCTCTACTTTATTTCTGCCACTTGCGGGGTACACGTCGAGAAGGGCCGTAACGGCACCATACAGGCGACGTAGCCCGCCACCCACGACAACACAATCCGCCTACTACGTCGCCACCGAAGCGACGTAAGGCGACACGACAACCGAGAACCCACGCGAGAACCACGCAACAAACAGGGTTTGCAGCCCCAGCATAGCCCAAACACCCCTCCAGTCACCATATGCCACCGATAGGCCAATGGTGTCCAGGGAAGGCCCTTGCCTGAAAGCGGCTACCCAATGCCACCAGCGGGGGGTGTCTACCTGGACGTGGGCGACAATCGGCCTCGAAAGACGCTGCCGTCAGCGCTGCGCCCGGAGTACAGGCCGTGAAAATAGGGTTTTGGCCCTCGACGGGGAAGGTCTGCCCCTGGTATGGGATGCTTTTGCCAGGATAGCCTAAGTTATGCCGCCAGCCAATAAGCGAGTGATCAAGTGACTGTACCCATGACTGTTACTGTGGTAAGATGCGAGCAAGCCGAGAGTATGTGGCTCCCGGCTGCTCTAACCACGGTCCCCTTTGCAGAGAAAGGGCATGTCATGGCTATCGCCAATCCTAACGCTGTTCCCCCGCTTCTTCCACCCCAGGTCGAGGGCGTCGAGTGTCGCCATTGCCCAGGGTGGCCTGGCTACGCTGTCGGGGATGACGGAAGTCTCTGGAGTTGCCGGGTGCAGATCGGGTACGGAGGTGGCTGGGCCTATTCGCCTGAGTGGAAGCGGATGACCCCGTTTGTCGACCAGCTTGGCTACCAGCGGGTGAGCATCAGGCCCCAGCACGGGCCAAAGCGGCTCTGGCCGCGGGTCCACACCCTGGTGCTCGAAGCCTTCGTTGGGCGGCGACCAAAGGGCCACGTCGTCTGCCACTTCCCAGACCCGGACCCCCACAACAACCGGCTGGAGAACCTCCAGTGGGGCACGCACGCAGAGAACTTGGCTCACCAGAAGATCCAGCCCGGTCCCACGCTCAGGCAACGTCACCTGATGCGTGCAGCCCTGGCTAAACAACGAACCTTAGTAACCCAGCAACCCTAACGAGGAGTGAATCATGCTGAAAAACCCACAGGTTGGTGACTTCGTGTACGTGAGGCCAACGGAATCCTACAACCCCCTGACAGAGGATTCCAAGCATTGGAGGGCGGTGATTGTGTTTTCTCCCCCGCATGAAAGCATGGGAGCCCGCCTCCTTTGTCCGCACCGCGATTGCTGTTTCTATGACCTCGTGGTGCGGCCCCTGGAAG